>Ga0209092_10001860_pt1 | contig 19989 bp, 12 predicted proteins | sample FraStrMetagenome_FD_187446 | JGI IMG/M metagenome (GOLD analysis project Ga0209092, IMG submission 187446) | Marine eukaryotic phytoplankton communities from Arctic Ocean - Fram Strait ARC3M Metagenome (SPAdes) (version 2) | ecosystem: Environmental > Aquatic > Marine > Oceanic | place: Fram...
TATTTGTGGTAAAGCGCCACGCTAGTTCTTCATCTTTTATACTGAAGAACTTACCTAGAGCGAATATATATTATTTGTTTCAAATCCTTTATTTCTGGATTCGAATCAAAGGGGAGTGTTTTACAGTTGTCGTTGTGCATAATTAGAAGAGGGGATGATTAGGAAAGTAATCTATGAAGAAGTCTATTGAATATTATACGTACAAGTTACCTAGACGAAGAGTTTGAGATGTACCGTACGATCACAACTCAACACTAAGTTAGAATATAGTCAAGTAACTTATAATTTTATAATATTATCACGAGAATACCAAAAGATTTATTCATATTTTGAACATGCGGAAAAATAAATAACCTATTGGTAAGAATAAGTGTCAGATATATTATTGCTACTACGGTACTAAGAATTCTTCTTCTAAAACTTCTAGTTTCTCATCTTAAAATTGTTTCACATTATGTAGAGCGCTTTCTTATAGATCAGTATTTATCAATATATGCTATTTATCCCTAGATCATATTTTTGTTCCTAAACAAAGCCAGTTATATCAACGCTTCTATTTTCGTCACTCCTATTAGAGATTGGACGAAAAAGCGCCACAATTCCCTTGATAAAAACCGCCTTCTCGGGCAGCATGGATATATCAGGACCATTACTTACTCCTATTCGTCTGCTAAAGATTATGACAATATGTCAGAGTAGCTTTTAGTATACTATATTCGACATGATGGCTGGTGAAAACGAATCAATAATTACGAAAGACAAGTTTTTTCTATCATGATTGATCATCAGATGATGATCATTGTGAGAATTCTGAGCAGAAGCATCTTAAAAACTTTGAGATCGATATTGATATTGAAAATGTTGACATTAGAATTCAAGCACACATTATTGATTTATTTATTACAGATCTGCTAATTATCGGTTTGATTGTGTGTTACTTGACATAAACATTGAAATTCGCCATTTCATTAAACTTTATTTTTCCTTTCTGCGGCATACAGTGCTATATTAATATTTCCTTCTGTTGGATCTTTTAAGATGTTAAGTTCTTTGAATAAGTCTCTAGCCCAGACACTCTTTTTCCATCCCGCATTAGTCTTAACCCGAAAATCAGTCCTTCTACTCATAAACACAAGACTCTTTTCTCTCCCTGCATGCGCAAACAGCCCGTTTTCTTTACCAACTAATATTGTTTTTAATGCTTCTGGAGGAGTCATGTATAAAGTCAATAATTCTTTTAATGTATCCCAGTGAGAATGATTAGTTCCTGCCAACATCGCAACCATACGTAAAGCTTCAACATCCCGAGATAATATTGCAGCTCCTATGATGCTAACACTATAATGCTGTAATAATCTTGCACACAAAATATCGTATATTCTCATACTCAGTGCAGTCCAGAACGACGAGAGACTTTCTGCAGTCAGAGCTGCTTGAACGTTTACAAATTGAGCTCGTAAGCAAAATGTTAAACTCTTCACCGCTGGACTGTTAGATGCTTCGAGAGAATTTTGCGTGGGAATGGAGTATGGTCCTGCCCCAGGAGTGGAACTTCCTGTTAAATTTTGCAAAAGTCTGGAACCTCCAGTTGCTAGCATACTTTCACCGCCAGTCACAAGAATCCAGTGTGCATGTCTTGACAAAGTGTCTAAAGCACGATGTATCGTAGCTTCACCTTTTTCTTCTAGTTCTCTAAACAATCGCAACCGCCTTTCTTTTGCCAGGGTTAAAATCATTTGACTTCCTGTACCTAAAAGAATTTCCCAAACGCGAGAACTGCCTGATCTTTGCTCAGCCCACAATTCTCGGTCAAACGCTTTCGCTGCCGAATGAACTCTTTCTACAGCAACCCAGAACTTACCATCTACACCCAAATTATGAGCTGGAAGACTTTCATTAAATGGCAAAGATGGAGGTGAAGTTGGGTGATTTACGTCCAACATTTTACCAAGAACTTCAATAATGGGGTATAAGTATGAATTTCCATAAAAATTACACATTTGTGAATAAATTGCATTAATGACTCGGGCCGTTGAGTCTGCATCTGTTCCACCCAATCCTTGTCCTCCACCAAACATTAGATTGGCACGTTCGAGAGATTCTGTTGCGTCTATTAATGGTTGTCGTAAAGCTTGTCCTTTCAATACAGAGTCCAATAAAACTGCTAATCCTCCCTTCAATAAAAAACCTTTGTCCAATGGCATACTTGGAGCATGATATTCGATTTGATTTGTCACTGATGATAGCAGCTTATCGTCTGGTTCATTCATTTCTTGTGGTTCAAGTAGTTTTGCTCGAACACGCTTAAAGTTGGAACAACACCTATGATGAAGAAGTCTCAATTCTAAATTCAAATAACCTCTACGATGACCATCTGATAATGCCATTTCTTGCGATGTCAAAAAGTGAACAAGGGATACGACAGCATTTTCATTGGCTTCAACAACAGCGGCATCCTGTTCTGTCTCATTATCTGGATCGGAATCACTGTGTGCTTGCGGAATCAAGTATTGAGTAGCAGCATCTCGTAAAAGACAAAACAAAGAAGCAGCCTTCTCATGAATGACCACAAAGATATCTAATTTCTTTGAAGCAGCATCAAAATCACTTCGGCGATCTGCCTGTGCAAGTAAATCGTTAATTAGAGCTTGAAGTCCATTTTGAGGATCGGATATGACACGTTGAAGTAATAATCGCGATACTTGCAAAGGCACAGGATCAGGAACAACCATTTTGTCTGGCTCTGTGGTAACCTTAGGAGTTTGTGTGCTAGAGAAAACATGTGAGATCAATTCAAATTCGGCTTTGCAAACTTCACTAACTCGATGAAAGAGCTGTGATAGTTTGATAGTTGTATTATCCATGTCAAATTCTTCACTACTTTCAGAAGCATCATCGTCTCTTCCATTATTGTTGACATACGTTTTCCTACGAGAGCCAACAGCGGAGGGTGTATAACTTCCTTCATTATCAGAGTCATCGTCCATAAGATCAGGAAATTTCGATGAGATAACCAAATCTACATATTTTTTAAATAAGTTTCGTCCATTTTCAAAGTACATGAGTGCTTCCGCTAGGTCTTTGAGTTTTCTCCAATCCAGTGTGCCTGACCTAGCTCTTCCAGAAGCCGAATTAAAATGATAAGTCCCTCCTCTCCCGAAGACTTCTGAGAAGTCATTCAGCAATCTCTGCTCTAAGATATCCCCCGTTCTCATAATCAAGTTCCGCGTCAATTCAAAGCGACGTATACTAGTCGCATCTATCATTATTCCGGAATCAATAGCACTTCCTATACCTATATTAGCTGTATTTCCGCGACTTTTTACAACGAGACGTAATTGTTTCAAAGCTTTCGCAGCTTCTAATCCATTTTCTCTTCTAGTGAATAATGGATCCATTCTACAGCTTGTCTGATTAATCAACCCTCTAACTTCCTCGGTGACTTTGATAGGGACACCACTGATTTCCTCCTGTTCTGCCAGACTTTCCATCGTCCACCACCTACGTAATAATAGAGAAGCAGTTTCACACTGTCTCCTTTTGGTTTCGGCCCGTTCTAATTGTTGACCAATTTGCATTGCAGCTTTCCCGTGAGAGTAGAAATACTCTCCTACGTCTACTGATTTGGCTGTAGTTTGCTGTGTAAAAATCTTATGGGCCTGTAGTTTGATCCTATAGGTATCCTCCACTTGAACCGCTTTATCAGATATTTCTTTTACTTTTTCACATGTATGTTCCAATATAGATGTGCACATTTGACTTGCTGCAGATAAAGCCTCTAGTAATTCTTCTTCTTCATTACATTTTTCACATAATTTTTCCAATAGCCCAAGTAAGTCAATGTCAGAAAGAGTTGATTCTTCTGATGTTTCATCATGAGGAGCATGTACATAAATTTCAAGTGCATCTTTCCACCGATTTAAACGTTCTCGTGCTGCATCTGTATGAGAAGTAGAATGGCGTGAAGGTGGAAGGTCCAACGCGGCCAAGATTTTAGGAGCATTGGCGAGTAATTGCGCGGTATATTTTTGCCGAGCTTGAAAGGTATTATCCAGTGGTTGTTTCGAAAGCGTAGATGAAGATTTTTGCAATATGGAGGGATTGCTGGTAATCACAGCCTGCTGTCGTTTTCGATGAATATCAATGTCCTTGTTCGCTGTTTCTAAAAGCTCTGACAATGTCAAATCTGGAATTATTTCTGTATCTTTTCGAGTCACGGAAGAACGCATATTGTCGCGTGAATTTTTCTTTTTGTGCAATTCAGCATGAGATTGGACAAGAGTGGATAGATTGTCAAGGACTGGTTCCGCCCTGAGCGGATCATAGATGTAGGATTCCGGTATATCATGTGCTGACCAATCTATTTTTTTGATAGTTTGAGGTTTCGGACTGAATGAGGGTGATCTTGAAGAAGTTGGTGGTGGTGATGGTGGAGTTTCGTAGCGGTTATTTGATCTGCGTCTATTCATTTCTATCTATCGTTGGTATCATATGATGTTACAAAGTTTTTTTTTGGTTTTTTGTTATTTTTTTAATCATTTTATTATTATTATGCACTTTATCGTAATCCTCTCGATCAAGGCAAGATATTCTACAGAGTGTACTATGTACTTCCCACGAGTGTCATTTTTTATTTGTCATTTCCGAATTATTGTCTTTTCCATCTAAATTTAATTTTTTCACTGCTGTTGGTCTTGTATCTATGATATTAATTAACTTTGGTTGTCTAAATAATGCTGCTGTGTTACAGATCCGATAGTTTCAATATTAATTATCTTCGCTCTTTGTATTAATTACATTATACTAATTCCTACGCACTATATTCTACGCCTCTAGAACAAATGACAAGACTACACAATAGGCACAAGTAGCATAATGTATTTTCTAACCCATTGATGAATCTAAGACGATTTATCAACAAACAATACATTATCACAAACGTCACACCCCCATCTTAAGCATCTGAATGATATTCACTTCGTTTGACACTGATCTACATCATGACCATGGTCCAAGAAAAACGTTCCCCTAAGTGGTCCTTCAAATATAAATTTCGGAGTAAATACGATGTATTGCGGTTCATTCCATTACTATCAATCATTCTGTTCTTCTCCAATCAACTTTACTTGCATACACTGCCTCAAACAGGATTCAACCCAATACAGCTGAGCAATCGACAAGAACCATTTTCATGTGCTCTATTATTTTTCGGACTACCAAAGCATTTTAATCGCATAGTCTTTCCCTCCATTGAAAGGCACATTTTAAATACTAATCCTGGATGCGATATATTCGTACATACCTATAACCTAACTCAGGTCACCAACACGCGCAACCAAGAAAGGGATGTTGCGATACACCCTATGGAAGTGTATCAATTAAATGCAACAGAAACCATGATAACATCCATAGAAGAATTTTATCGAAAAAGAGACATCAAATATTACAACCAATATCATTTTGTTAAATGGGGACCATGCTGTGTTTCGACTGAAAATATGATCAAACAATGGCATAGCATTGAATCTGTTTGGAACCTCATGAAAGATTATCGGAAAAGAAACAATCAGGGTCTATATGATAAAGTCGGACTCTTCCGTTTAGATGTTGAATATCAAAATGATATATATATGCGGAATGGAGATGCAGTTATTCCTAACTTTGCTCACCATAAGGGATTGAATGATCGACTTTTTTATGGTTCATTCCAGTATGCGGAAGTATGGGCATCGAAACGATTCGATTACGTAAAGGAATTTGTAGAATCAAGATATTCGCTATTGAGGGACTCAAATGGACCCTCTCTACATTCAGAAACATTTTTAAAAGCTCTTCTTAAGCGGTATAAGGTTCCGTACAAGTTGGAAAATATTTGTTTTTATAGGGTGAGAGGACATGGAGAAATAAGGAAAAAAGACTGCGACGATTGAATTCTGAAAGCAGATTACGTTTCCAATACATGAATCTGTAAACTCTGAATTTCAATATCTATGATGTTATTTGAAGAAAGTACAGGTTGGAGTCAATTAACATTACCAAAAGAGATAATGCTAAATGACTAGAATAGAAGCACAGAAAACTTCACAAATACAATAGATGATGGAACACGTGCAAAAATAGTGGAATTTTAATGGATAAAATGAATTATTTCTCATTGAAAAAGAATGCATCTATTGTATATGAATCATTTCTTGTTTGACTGCTGAGCCAAGTTTCAATGAGATAAAACATTACATTTCACAAAGTTGAGACTGAAGTTTACTTTACTCCTGAGAATACGGAGAACTAATTTCTGTCGTCCTGCTGCTACATACGTCAGATAAAACTTTGTACACGCTCTACTGCTGTCGTGCGTTTACGATACCGCCGTCATAAAATCTTGAATCCACGTGCATGATGTCATTATTATTATTATGGAAACTTTTTAGATCCAATCGCGAAAACAACTTATAATCCCAAATTGACACCATCCTACAATAATGAATCAGCTATCTTTGCTCTCTTTGTTTCTACTTCTCCCTATTAACATATGTGCCCAAGAATGCCTTAAACCTGATACATGTAGAAGTGAACTGACTAAAATTCGCCTTGGTTTGGAATGGTTTCTTAATCCAGATCATTTGTCACTGATTGTCGCCAAACAACATGGGATCTTTGAACAATTTGGCCTTTTTGTAGAATTAGTGGAACCAACAAATCACTGGGAGGCTGAGGAAGAAATTATTGCTGGCAATCTAGACGTCGCGGTTACAGAACCCTTGCATTTAGCTCAGGACGCTGCAAAAAACAAACCTGTTCTTGGATTTTCACGGTTTTTGCATACTGATGGAGGAGTGCTATACGATGCTTCCGATGGGACAATTACACGCCCTGCAGACATGTGCGGAAAAACCATATCTTACCCTGGTAGCCCTGGACCAGGTGGACCAGCAATTGTAAATACAATGGTAATTGCCGATGGAAAAACAGATTGCAAATTGGATTCCTACGGGAAACATAATGGTGGCTTTTTCCACACAGATGCTTTGCAATCAGGAAAAGCAGATTTAGCGACCCTTATTTTTTGGAACTTTGAAATCCCAGAAGCAAAAGCTAAAGGAATGAAGGATCCTCGTTTTTTTTCATTGAAAGAATGGGGAGTACCAGATTTCTGCCAATTGGTTTTAATGACCACACCAGATCGTTTTGAAGAACTGAAACCAGCTCTACGCAAATTAGTTTTGGCCGTTAGGAGAGCTACTGGACTCATTCATCAATATCCAGAACTGGCAAGGGATCATTATTACGATTATGTCAACAAAGGGAGTGCAGATGAAACTCAAAAAACCATAATTGATGCTACTTTTAAGGCAACTTTGCCAGCATTTCCAAACGATAATTCTATGTCGACTGAATATTATGAGCGTCTTATGACATGGTTAGTGGAGACAGACCAAGTAGGACCAGAATCTAATTCTCAAATTCCTGTGAGTTCGTATTGGACAAATGAGATATCTTGGTGATTTGGCAACAACAACATTGGAAAATAGTGAAGTAAATCGTTTAGTATAAATGTGTTATCTTTAGGATTAAAACAAAACTATTACCTACACAAAAATTCGTCTGGCAATTTGCGCACCTTCAATAATTTCAGGGGTTCACCAGTATTGTATTTTTTAGCATAAAATTTGTACACCTCCTTTTTTTCGATTTGATTGCAACCCTTGAAAATGTATTTCCAACCATTCTAGGGTAAAACGCTCAAACTCCTTTTCATAATGGATTTTACCTTGAGTTGAATGAGTATGATATGTCTTAGAGATTAGATTTTTTCATGATGTACTTTAATATCAGAATGAACTATGTGTAAAGCAATACTTAAGACTATTCGTGGTAAATTTATTTTTCCAACCAAAAATCAAATACAAGACTCCGTTAGAAAATGTATTCACTTAGGTATTTTCTGCTTATGTATTTTGGATCGATTGTGTCAGTTGATATTAAAAATAATTCAGTTAGAAAGTCAAAGTTACGTTATAATATTTCCGTTCCTTACAAAACAAACGAAAAAGTATCTCTCCTCACATTTCTCTGTCTATTATTGTTGGACAATCACGACATCGTTCAAACAAGACCTTGATAGCAATAAATTGTATCGATTGTGAAATTGTTGCGAAAATATGGAAGGATCTCTATCATCTAATAGTAGTTCTTCCTTTGCAGTCCGGAGGGAAGTAGATTACTATCTTAATCCCACAGAACTTTTCAGATGGATCAATTATCGCCGGTGGGATGGAGCAAGAGCAAGAGCTGCTTCACATCCTGAAGAGTGTGGAACTTGGATCGTTAGTAAAAATTCAGATGGGGGAATCAATTGGAGGCATTTACCTATTCATTTAGTATGCATGCAATGTGGAAAAGCTTCAGGTGAAACGTTGAGTCAGATTGAAGCATTGTTGGATGCATTAATTCTTTCATATCCAGAGGGAGCCTCTGTTGCAGATAGTCAGGGTATGCTTCCACTTCATTTAGCCGTCTCTCACGGAGCATCAGAAAAATTTCTTACAAGTCTGGTAGCATGCTACCCAAATGGTGCGCATACAAAGGATAAATTTGGTCGTTCCCCCATTGATATTGTGAATAATGGCCCCCCTGGATCCAGACGTGATGTGACCCTTCAAGTGCTTCGTCGTGCTAAAAGTAACGTGGATCGAATGACTGGATCCATACGAAAAGAAGCCGCAGCTGAGGTTGCTGCGGTAACTCAAAGTGCAGCAAATGAAAGAGTTGCATCACAAAGAATCATAATGAGACTAGAAGAAGAGCTTGCTTCAGCGAAAGAAGCCATAGAAGGAATGCATCGTCAAGGCGAAGGACAGAGTCATCGTGAACATGAAATTGAAAAAAAATTCAAACAATCTCAATTGCAATGTGAAAAACTTATGTCAGACTTGGAAACTGTGAGAGAAGAGCGGGATAAAGTTACAGAACAGATGCGGCCTCTTCGTCTTCAGGTTGAAAATCATAACAACGATTTATCTGATTTCAAATCAAATGTATCAGCAGACCGTAATCAACAAAATAAGCTTATTTCTGAATTGAGATCAGAACTATCTACCGCGAAAGCAATGACAGATGCGGTAGAAAATCAACTAAGGACACGTTTTTCCAATGAGGAAGAAATGTCAGGTAAACTTTCTGATTTAGAAGCTTCCCTTAACAAATCAAGGGTAGAATGTGCAAGTGAGAAAAGGAAATATTTGGAATTGAAGGATCAACTTGAGAGTGAAAATGAACATTTGCATAAAACAGTTGATGATATGACTTCTAGAAACAATCAAATGGTAGCACGAATCGGTGAGCTGAATAAGCAATTAAACAATCTTCTTTCATCTTATCACTCTCTAAATACAGAACATGAGAGAATAATGGAGAGTACGACACGGTACGAACAAGAATTTCTCGATTCTATGCAGCTAGAGCGAGAAAGGATTATGAAGTCTATATCTAAGCAAAGAATAGCATTTGAAAATTCTGTAACAGACCAGCAGAGACTAATGGAAGAAGCGCATAAAAAAGAAAAAATCATGCAAGTTACGGCACTTGAAGAACGAGAGAGAGCAAATAAAGTAATTCAAGCAATCAAAGCAGAATTTAAGGCTGCTGCAAACGCTGAGAGAGAACGAAAGCTGAAAGATGCATCAAGATTTAAACCCGAAAAAGGTGTTAATAGAGGAAGGGATAATTCAGTGATTGGATCACTTCCTGAGCAAAGCTCGAGGCGCAGTTCGAGTGGGAAAACAAAAACAAAATTTTCCTCATCAACTCCTAAGTCATATAACTCTAGACAATATACCTCGTCATTTAGAGAATCACCTTCCGAAACTACAATATCTAGTGGCCCGGCACCTTCAGGAGAAGGACGTCTACTTCGATTGCTAGAAGATAGAGCAGAAGGAAAGCTACCAACACGCTATAACAGAACATCTGTAGGCTCTCGACAAATGTCCTTTGGGGGTTCAACATACGAAGATCCATCACACCATGATGATGGTTCTTTTAGCTTTTCTAACTCCTCCGATAGCATAGGTTTCTCATACAATAAACAAAAAGTTAATATTCTGGCGTCAAGAGAAAGATATGAAACTTCCATAGATGATAGAGATGAGGAAAGTAATTATGAACTAAGCGAACATCGGCCATATTGATTACATTTATGTTCGATTTTGTGAAATCATGGAATACAATTTTAATTATTCTTAATATTATGTTAGATGGTAATTATTTGATACCTATAGCCTCTCACCTTCAATATCTTTGATTATGTATGATTTATCGCCTCATCTGAAAATAGTGGTCAAAACTTGGATTAATTTTCAATTCTTGTAAATACGGCATCAATAAAAGTTTGTGACAGCAGCAATGCTATTTTTATTTGAACTGATTTTAGAATGCATGATGTCTCATGCTCGTTTTTGCATTTTGCTTTAACACCTCTCTAGCAAATGCTTTTTACTCTAACAATAGTGTCCACGTCAGACTCTCCGGATTTCCGACAGATGCTTTTTGTTAAACAATTGCAAAAGTGGAACAACTTTTTAGAAGGAGAATCTTTACCAAGTACGCAAGACTTCAACTTCGACCTAAAAAAATTATGTAAATTAATTAGCATTTTACGTCATTATTCTAAATTTTCATGAAAGTTCTTAGCATCGTGTACAATTCTCTGGGCAAAACTTTCATTTTTTGAAATGAAGGGTTTAGGAATTTCCCTCCAAAACATTACAGATAATTTTTATACTAAGGGATATTCGAAAAGAAACAAAGCTTCAATAGTTGAAAAATTTAATTAGCAAAAGTCAAAAACAGCAAAAACGTACTTACAAATATTGATTGATATATTCTTAGATGAAACATGTGTTACAGAGTCTCAATTTCATTTTTCACAATTTTATAAACATTAACTAAAGACGTGTAGGAGTCAGTTGAACTATAATTTCCGCTGACGTGGTGACCTTTCTTTTCATCCTCTAAGTATTTTTGAAAAAGCATATTGTTTCTAAAAATATTTCTTAAGTGCGGATTGTGCTCCTTTATATTTATAGCTTCCTTTGAAGGAATTAAAAAGCTTGTACAATATTGTCCTACTTTGGTCGTTCAACCACGTTTTCTATGCTTTGAAATTTTGTTAGGTGTATGACCTATGTTAAGATCGACTTCAAAGCTTAACCCAAGACAAGTTGAAACCATCAAAGATTGATGCACTATGAACAACAACCTAAATAGCAATAGCAACAATGTTACCAATCGAGGGACGGGTAATGGCATTTCTACGACACAACAAGATATCGACTTTTTGCTAGTGGATGATACTTTTAGTCTCCTCTTACCACCTCCAAATGGAAATAATCAGCAACCGCATCAAGCACTTGGGATGTATCAAGCTCACGGAAATCAAACATTAACTAACTCTCAAATCATGAAAAATACGTCGCATCAACAAGTCACTACTGCAGAAGCTTTTAATAATTCAACACGTGGTCCACTTCATGCGCAGATGGGGATTAACAATCCTACATTCCAGGTTCCTGCTACTCAAGAAAGTCAGGTCCAATCTCAAGCACAGAGCCAATCTCAGCAGGCAAAACAACTTTCATGGGCAGGAAACGGTAGTTTGATACTGAATCGGCAACCACAACTTGCATTCCTTCAACAACAACAACAGCAGCAGCAGCAGCAACAGCCCCAGCAACAGCCACAGCAAACTCAGCAGCAACAACGGGTCTTCTTTAACAACGGAAACGTTGAGAATCAAAATCAGAATCCGCAACAGAATTTATTTCAAATAAGGCCTAACACACCATCTACCAGTACAATTCCTAGTAACGGTATTCACTTAAATGTGCAACCGAATTTCCCGATAAATCAAATGGGTGGACAACAAATTGCTGTGAATAGTAAAGTTCCTGTTATCAACGCCAATAACTATAGTTCGTATCAGCAGCAAGTTCAAGTGGCTGGTAATATTGCCCCTAACATGTCTCAGACCATGACCAAGTCTTACACGAAAGCTCAATCTGAAGATATGTCAAAGAAACGACCTAGATCATCCACAGCACAACCAAACCGGCAAATAAAACCACGAATTTCTACCAATATAGGAAATGGAAAACAAGTCAATGAAACCGCAATGAACCAGTCGCCTGTTCCAGTTCCTGGTATGCATTCTTCAATACCTTTAGTTGCAATGAATCCTCAAGTAAATCCTACCACTATACAATCCAGTGTCCCTGATAGTACAAAATCAGATCCTTCCACGAAAGGTAAGGAGAAGGCTGCTTCATTTCAACCTGGAAAAATGACGAAAGCAGAGCTTGAAAAAATGGCACCCGACGAAAGACGGCGTTACGACCGCAATCTTAGGGAGCAGCAAAGAAGTATGAAAATAAGTCAACAAATCAAAGAGTTAAGGGCACTTTTAACTGACTCACACATACCGTTCAAGCCAAATAAATACTCAATATTAATGAGCGTTGTTGATTACGTAAAGGAATTGCAAAACCGAGCAGTATATTTGGATGGAGAGCATAGAAAACTCGTCAGTACAATAAGCAAAACATCTGAAATTGTAAACAGTGGCCGTGCCGTTGATTCCATAGATTGTAATCCCTCTACCGTAGGAATGGAGTCAGAATTACTCTTTGTTCACGACATCGATTACAAATTAATATTTTCACAATGTGGAGCAGCTCTAGGGTTAGCGGCACTTGATGGTCGATTTATTGACTGCAACGCAGAGTTCGAGTCTGTTTCGGGTCTTTCAAAAACGCAACTCAAACAAGGGTCTTTATTTAACCTTCTTCCTCCAGAAGACATGGAAAAATTCTTTCATTTAATTGGTGAAATGCTCAAAAAGAAAGAGAAAATGTCTACACCTCCCGGACAATCATTTTGGAGCGGTGTGATATTACAAAAGCATGGTAACTTTGACGTAAGTTATTTCTGTTCTGATATATTGATTGTCCTTATTTTACAAACACTAATAATGAAGAATTGCTTTTTCTATCCTGACAGTTGACACTAAATGTTACTGTAACTAGAAAACCAGATGGGATGCCGAAATTCTTTAATTGTGCGCTCACAACTGGATGATACCTGTGTACAAGATTATGTTATCAGCGTTTGAGTTGGGTAAGCATGTATTTTGCCTCTCAAAGAATAGCAGACAAACTTCAAAACTCCGGCAGCTTTCTGCGGAACTAACACAAAGAGCAATTGCGCACATACCTAGAGCAAGATCAACTAATGCTGTTGTCTGTTGTCAAGCCAATGCCTTTCCATCCAGGAATAAATATCCAGTGAATTCTTCTATGTTATGAATTATTTCAAATGCTTCAAGGAGTGAAAAAAGCACTACCTTATACACAAATACCTTCCTATTTATTCATAATCTTACTGATATCAACCGGATTCGTTTCCCTTTCTGAATTTGCGAAAGAAATTTTATGTCTTCGACTTAGATTAAGGGCAACATAAATAATATGATGCTTCGAGAAAGAGGATGAGTACTGCCAAAATGTCCTAATATGAACAAATCAAATAATATCTAATTTATTAAAAAGTGTAAAGTTGTATAATGCCTACTATCATACCGAGTACACCTCCCACCATAATCAGTAGTATTTCGTCTTCTTCGAATGCTGGATGAAGCACTGACTCGAACTCTTCTGATGACAATTTCTTCATTCTTTCTTTTATTGTTTCTTCTAGTGCCATAGCTTCAGTAGCATAAATGTAAGATTCATCTATGATAGTTGGAATTCGCTCTATCACTTTGTTAGCTACACATTCTTTTAGTTCTCCAAATTGATCATCTCCCAGCGCAACTAATGCAAATGGTTTTATTCCTTGTACCAACTTCTCAGTGAAGACTATCGTGTGCGCACGCAACATCGCATAAAAATTTGATTTCTTGGGTCCATTTAATATAGCATCCCACATGGCTTTGGTATGCACAATTTCAACACAAACGACCCTTGCGTAAGTGCTTGAAACTTCTTTTTGTCGCTTCAGAAAGATTCCATGAATTGTTGAACCGCAAATCTTGACAGGATCTGTAGGCTTAAAAATAACTTTCAAAGCAACAAAATTCGTAAACCAACCAACCGCAAATCCGAATACGGGATAAAGCCAAGATTGTGTATAAAAGTACATGACTAGCGACTGAAAAGCTCCAAAAATGAAACCGAAAAAAAATCCACTACGCTCTATAAATGTAAATTCCTTTTGAGTTGTAACAAGATTCAGAGCAGATTTTGGAAAAAGTGGTCAGTCAAGAATGCACATGTAAGAAAAGATTTCGAGAAGATAGGTTTCTTACTTTTTCTCCTACTTCTTGGAATATCTGGTTCAGTACTCCTTTATTTTTGACACAGGCAGTGACTGCCATATGTTTTAAATCAAGTATTTCGTAGACGTTCTGCTGCATATCAACCATCAAATGAGATAAAAATTCAGGGCATTCTTTGAAAGCTAGTGCTACAACTTCATCTCGAACTTCTTTTGGTAACCCGTTCCATACGCTGGGCATATATTCATTTCCTATTTCGTTGATTATATCATCGATCATTAAGATGGAACCAGATTCCAATGATCGACTGAATTCTGCTGCATCAAGTCTATCAAAAACTTCTTTCACATTCAATAGTTTTGCTGTTAGTATATCAATTGCTTTACCAGCAATTTTTGCAGCTTTTGCCGGAATTATGCCCTATGATGAGAAGGATCGAAAAAAGAGTTAGAAAAGGTTAGATACCACTTATTTCTGTATTGTTAGGCCATTCTATGAACTTACTTGCCAGCCAAAAAGACCCCATGGTTGATCTTTTAACCGAAACAATTCGACACCAACAAATTCAGTAGGATAAAACGTCATCTTCAAAGCTATTATGTTTGTGATCCATCCAACGATTCCTGCCATCCATGGCATGATGAAATATTTCCACCACTCAAAATCAGCAGCACCATACTTCATATTGAAGTTGTTTTTTTGTTGTGTTGGTCCCAAAGTGTTCAGGTAATATTAAAACTTCAATAGTATAGCTACTCTTTGAACTTGATACACTACAGTTACTTTTCTGGCTCGAGTCTTAATGATTTTAATGATAAACTTAGTTGCTCTTATCGTTCATGAACGTACGTGAAATTCATGTACGAATGAAAAACATGAGTGAATTTTTTGTTGAGACTGCTAATACATGTTTAATAAAGAAGCTTCGTATCTAAAACGATTCAAAATATTGTTTAGCTTCATATGAAAAATCGAATAAATGTCTGCAGGTATGTACGATTTAAATTGCTGTGAATATAGTCATATGAAAAAATGATGGTAATTAAAAAATGAAGAGATCAATAAATATGTAAACAAAAACATGAGAAAACTTCTGATGCAAACAAAGAAGATGCATTGCGAAGTATTTCACTGCATACACAACAGATCATCATTGATAAATTTTTCATCTTGGAAACTCATTGAATTCCTTTAAGGTATCGTGGACTTTCAAGTAAAATCAATTACCTGAGCATACCAAATTAATTTTCATAGTGTATGAATAACGGTGAAAACTATGATACATAGTTGGAGGTTTGGTTTAACATTAAAAGTATGCGCATTTCTACATCATATTTGTATTTTTGATATGCAAGTGTCTTTCAATAGTAATTTTGACTAACTAACGCGAAAAAGATTCCAATTTGGGAGCAAGATTCGCTCCGCCTGAAAGAAGAGCTTCCATTTCTTCCTCTGTAAATGCAGGTCGACCATACATCGGATCCAGATTTAACACTTGGATTGTCTGAGGCTGATCAAAGTTTTCAACAACAGGAATATTTTCACGCTTCTTTTTCCAACCTACTTTTCCCAAGAAATGAATGGAAGGGATACGACTGGATGTTTCTGACTCTAATGTTAGTACTGGTGGTGAGGAATCATTTTCATTTGATTCGGATGTAATATTAGTTGGTTCACTCGATGTATTCAAATCTGCTACAACGGTTGCAGCTCCTTCAGTATCAAGCTGATATAGGTCAGCGCCAACTTCAATAGTATCATCCCTAATCAAATATATAATATTTCAATTTTATCAGTTTCAAGTGTGAAAAAGGTGATTGAAAAGCACAAAATATACAATTAACATAGAGCCATTTTGTAGTTGTGAGAATTGGGAGATGCTGTCTGAAGTATAAAAATTGAAAAAAATATTTTTAACTCGACTCACACAGATCCGTTTTGAGATACAATTACCCCATCAACTTCTGCCTTAATGTCAACAGTAACTTTATCTGTTTCCACCAATGCAATGACGTCTCCCTCTCTCACAGCTTCGCCCACTCCGACGGTCCACTCCACAATAGTACCCTGGAGTAATTGATTAGAGCCAAATTCATATCTGAGATTATTAAATGCATTCATATCAGAAGACAAACTTTTCAATCCATAGATCGTGGAAATGAATCTTCTTCATAAATCGATATCATATCTTACCTCTGTGATCGAGTCTCCCATAGTAGGAACTTTGATTGTCATTGTTTCCATAGATGGAACAGTTCGCGAAAAGGCGGAGAAAGGCATTCCAAAAGATTTCATATGTTCATGGAACGATAGTTTCCCTCCAGCTGCAATTTGAGAAGAATAAAATCCCGATAGCGGCATGGTAAAGCTGCAAACATTCTTAAAGGATGCCCCATTAATTTTCTTAATCGCGTTCAAAGATAGCCTTGAGCACGACATTCTTTATTATTCAAAGAGTTAGTTGATGGATGCAATCTTTTTGTGCTTCCGAACCTTTCCAACGACCTTGATTTTATAATGTGATGCGACTAAATTATACTGCTGAGTTACATACGTGATTGTTTCTACTCAAAATTATGATCAATGTGCAGAAACCCGGAGATACGGCATTGGGCCCTGCTCGTATGATCTGTTGCTACACAGCAGTGCATATTTCGAGATTCCATTTTGATCTGCTCCTTCAGAATTGAGTCGTACCTTGATAGGACCTTGTAGCGACAAGGGATTGAGTAGGCCCACAACTACACGTGAAAGTCGCCAAGTTCGAACAAAGATACGAGTCGGAAGAAGCCGACGTCACAATGAGAAAACTGAACTTGATGATAACAACGACGCTTGTAAGTAGGATCAGATAGTCAAAGATATTAACAAAAAGAGATATAAATTTCGCGCCTTGAATAGTAAGCCACTCTTAAAGTGAAACCGTTTCACAACAAGAGACAATTAGCTGAACACTAGACTCCGATTGTTTGAAAGTGTAATTTATCAGAATAATTATAACTAAACGAAACAAATAACAATGATCTTCTCTCCAACAGCAAACAAATGGAAATCCTTCTTTTCAACTCTCCCAGCCAACAATGACGCAGATAGAAATCTAGCCTCCTTCAGTGAAGGCACAGCAGCAGACGAGAACAATATCGAACCCTGCCTATTTCAATCTCTAGTTGAAGCCCCGAACGTGCTCATCGTGTCCGTAGCCCCAGGGACAGGAAACATCAAGCTGCTTCACAGTGGTACCAACCTGGGTGGAAAACGCGTTCGCCCAAGCAACAAAATCGTGCCCCCCCCCTGGAAGGGCTTGTCTCCCTAGCGACTCCAGTCCACATCGAGCTCCAACAACTCATCACGAAACTCTCTACATCGACTCCTAAGATTGAAGATATGTTGAAGTTGAGTACACACGAGGAGGTTGACTCCCTAGTGGAGAACCTTCTCTTCAACCTTTTATCATGCAATAGTGGCAGTGATCCCACCGTTCGTAGCGACCGCATGGCTTGATATCAGTGCGAGGGAACCATCCAACCTCTGACTGGAAACAATATCAATCCTAACAACCTTTGACATATCACATGCAGATGATCCACAATTCCCAAAAGCAACAAAAGAATGTGCATACATTCTGAACTTCCTATGTACAATATACAGTTTATGATCCGGCTAAATTAGTCGATGTTTAGATGTGATCATCTAATTAAAATCATACCCGCAACTTTAATAGTTAGATTAAAAAGCTAGCTTTGAATATAATAGTAAGACATGAGTGTGTATGTAGCAACTCATAGATGACATTAAATTAAATGAAAACAAAATCATCAAAGCCTTCCTCCTCACAAGGAAGCCAGCTGTCAAAGCAAAGATTGTAGCTGATTCACCATATGCATTAAGTAGCATCCAACAGATGCCTGTCAAACGTGACGAACGGTACCGGACAGTACAACTTGAGCTGTAAGCTCCTCGACGAAGATGCATTGATGGTTTTCAACCTCAAGGCAGGAGAAATCAGCAATGAAACCGTCGCGAACAACAAAATAGTCATGGACGCGGTTACTGCTCATGTATTCTCCATCAAGGTCCTGCAAATGCAGAAATGCTTTATGTGGTGATTCCTTCATAAGCCTTATAATGGAGTTTGGGATGCCAAGTTCCTGGCAAAAGGTGATGATCCTTCAAAATTTTGATCATATGAACCACACCATTGCCGAGTTCATTGGATTCTGGGAATGTCTAGAGCTCACAGACCCGGACACCAATAGGATTGAAAAGAAGGTTTCTTTTAACCACGACCAACCTCTCCCTAAAAAAAGGAAATCTACTGCTGGTTTCAAAGCTCGAACCAGAGGAAAGTACTGCATTCTTCATGGAGATCGCACTCACTCTACAGAATGCCGTACCATAAAATGTCATGCAGATATGCTTAAAGGCAAGTATTTCAAGGGCGCCAAGAACATCAACCACAACAAGCAGTTTCAAGCCATGTTCAAAGAAATCATGACTCGATACACTGAGTATGAAAAAGGCATACCGTAAAAGGTCCGAGAAGGAGCTTAAGGCATTCAAGGAGATGAAACTTGCCAAATCCTCCTCTCCCAAAGAAGATAAAAACAAAGAGTAAGAGCAATAAAAAATTTACAACACCACTTGTACAATCCATCTGCACAACAAAATATGGACTAACTCTGCAAAAAATAAATGCCACAGAAACCTTACTACAAGACATCAATATAAAAAATCTACTAGTAATTTTATATTTACCACATATAACATCAACCTTCAAAAAATGGAAATCCTCCTCTCTACAAGTATTTCAAAAATATAGAAACCTAACTACCCAATACATAGAAGGAATAACTACATCCGAACCAAACAACCCATAACCATTGACTTTACGAATATACACACTTCAAGCACCATTTAATCTAACCACCAATTAAATTCAAAAAGAAATAAGCTTATATAGGCTGAAAAAAATATAGCCCAACCTCCCCAGCAATATCAAGAAACAATTCCCATCTACATTAACAAGCACATTAACATCAATAACCCTATGACAATCCACAAGGACAGATCTAACCAACAGATTCTCAAACAATGAATTCAAAATATTCATACAAATAAAATTACGCCTACCACTAGACCCAGCACCACCGCCAACTTGCACATGTGGGAGAAAAATAGACAAATACGGTGACCATTTTTTTACATGCAAAGACCACACCAAAACCTCTCTTCACCACTGCATGAGGGATTCCCTCTTCGCAGTCTGCCAACAAATCATGCATCGAATATCAAATACATCGCACGATAACATTAACCTAGACTACCAAACATATTCGACAATGTCACATTAATACCACCATGTAAATCACATCAAACCAAAAAATCATTCAAAGAAACAGCCAACATAATGAAAAAACATCATCTAACAAATTTGATTTAATCATTACAAAAAATAAATATCACAAATTATGTAAAAAAAATCAAATGTGATAAGTTAAAACAGTTGCTGTTTTAAGCCTAGTGCCTTGCTCCCATGCACATTCTGGTCAGAAAATAAAGGCATCAAAGACAAAGAGTTTTGGCAATCATCAGAATGATAGAAGTACATCTATGGATATAAAGAGTGTTCGTGAAAACTGGAATGCTAGCCGAAAATGTAC
>Ga0209092_10001861_pt1 | contig 19988 bp, 14 predicted proteins | sample FraStrMetagenome_FD_187446 | JGI IMG/M metagenome (GOLD analysis project Ga0209092, IMG submission 187446) | Marine eukaryotic phytoplankton communities from Arctic Ocean - Fram Strait ARC3M Metagenome (SPAdes) (version 2) | ecosystem: Environmental > Aquatic > Marine > Oceanic | place: Fram...
AGTTTTTAGTTTTTAGTTTTAACAAATAAATCACACAATCAAATCGGAAAGACTACAGATCTTGATGGCCTGATGATATCGAAAAAAGGAGAAAAGAGCCGTTATAAAAAAATTTTAAATTTCAACAGAAGTTCACATCTCACCATCGAACATTTGGCGAACTTGGCATTGTTTTAAGTAAGAAAGAAATCAAATCCAAACTGACTTATCGCGGATTCCAAGCTATTTTTGTGGGTTACGCAGATAAATCTGTCATGGACAGCCTCCATAATTAAAGCGATATGGGCATTCTCCCATTCTCTGTGGCAAAAAAGATGTGCTCAAGTGCATACAAAAACACAAAGACATAGATGAAAGCAAGCTTACCTCCGTACTCCAAGGGACCTGTTGTCTTCACATGAGAAGCTCCTCCATTTAAATGTAGCGAAACACCTTAAATCTGTCTTTCCGACCACACTAGCATGATGGCTCAATCTTTTATCTACCGAGCGTGAAAAATCGATCCGTCTGAAGTGGAATGAAAGAATACAGCGCGGGGGCATCCAACCGCTCACAAAATATTTTCGTTGGAGAGCCTCCATAAATGAAGGGAACATTTGAGTATTTTGATATTATTATTTTCCATTGACATGTATGTACCTACGCATGTACATAAGTTATCGTTTTAATAAGTAATTAATTAAATCTTGTCAGGATTCATCTCGGCGAGTCATGGTAGCGTGGGAGCCGTTTGATTAGGGCCCCGGTAGCGTCACGTAAAATAATATAAATCATAGTTGACAAAGTTAACCATGCTGGTGATGTATACAAGATGTTCAACCCTATTAAAAAGTGAAATTTATCAATCAAAAATTCTCTTCTATAGATAATTGTTTAAATGCAAATTTCCAATATGAATCAATGCGTTCTCGTCTGCCCTATCAAAAACGGACATGCCCGACAAAGCACACCCTACAAATTTAAAAATAATTATGCGTTATCAGCAAAATAATAAAGAATTAATTGAAACCGCAAAGAAGAACAAAAATTTTTCTATCAAGCAATTTCATGGGACAGGAAAATGGAACTGTAAGAGCTACATGTGGTAGAATCACAGACACTCACAATCTACGTAACATTAAGCCTTACAGGAAATGATACTAAATCAATCATGGGGGCGTATGTCATATACAGCTATAGTCACAATAGCTTTACGACATTGTCATGATAGAAAATGTGTAATAAATGTAATAAACAAATAATATTTAATATATGTGGTCATATATATTAAATAAAACAAAAACAAAAATAAACAAAATAAAGCATGCAAAACCAAATCATGTGTGACATCATCAATGCACACAATTCTGATGAGGGAGCAAACCAAACAGAATTCTGTAGAACAGATTCTGACACAGTTGAAGTAGTAAGCGATGATCCAGAGAGATCATACTTATGGTTGTTCTGTAATGTCGACGTGGCGCCTGGCCAGCACAACGTCGTAGTCCTTTAATACATCCATTAATTTGATGTTTCTTTGTTGTAAATTATATATTAGAATTGTAGGTAGTTAGTATAATGTAGTACGTAAAATTAATATACATTAATTTTACTTTCAGCTCACAATTCAAAAACGACAACAACAAACAACCAACCCCCACAATGCACCCCAACTGTGTGTTTGTCGACAACCTATTCCTAGTATAGGTCAATACGATTCTAAAGTTTGATATCAAGATAGCATTCAAAATTTTGAAATTATATTTCATCACAATTTACAAAATATTCAAATTGCTGTGATGACGGATTGCTTCATCTAGTGCTTTACGTTTGCTTCTAAAAAAAGTGAATGTGTAAGATAAACAACAAAGAAAACAATCAACAACTTCGTCGATCAACCCCATCAGGAATTCAGAATCAAGGTGCAGCATCAGATTCTCCACATTTTTTATTTTACAACCTTTTATACAACGCTATGCTAAATACTTCTCGATATCTCTTGTCATTATTTGATTACAGCAGTGAGATCATTCTACCATTAATCATCGTGGAGTCATCGTGTTTATGAAAAAAGTGTTATAATGCTGTATGATATGAAAATTAAAAAGCAAATTTCAAAAAAGAAAATCTCCCTGAAACCTAAAGTTAATGGAAGAAACCTTTTTCAAACGTCATTATTTATTGTTATTGTTATTGTTATTATGTTTCTAATACTAGAAAAAACGCTCAACTCGGTGCTGCGACTGCCAATAACCCATAAAAAAGTACGAAGGTTTCTATTTCTATTCATCTACATGCTTGAATCATTGAACACATCCTCTTTTATAATCAAAAACTGTTGGCGCTCCGAGATTGTAACCATCAATAAAATCATTCAATATTTGCAATAATTCCCAATCTTCACAAGCGATTTTTGGTAGAGGATTTGACATCGTTTCAGAACTAGTATCCTCGTATGAAAAAAGATATGCAAAAGCTTGTTTGAATTCGGAAGGCGATGCTTGTATTGGAGATGCAAAATGCGCAGTCAAAATCCTATCAAAACCTTCTACATCCTTTTTATTTTCCTTCAAGGAGATTCCATTATTTGTACCCATAGAGGCTACTTCCTCCACCCATGATTGAATGTCCTTAGGTGCACGAGCATCTACAAAGGATCGTAATATTGGAGCTCTTACCAATTTGTTTTGAATAACTTTATATCCAGGCCATGTATTTAAAGATTCTTTTTCTTCACGGAGGGGTAAAAACACAGATTGCAAGACTGTTTTGGGCCAAAAATCAGGATTGGACGTTATCGATATATTTTGAAAATACGAATCAAAAATAGGTGGAGCCGTTTCAGGGACATAAATAACAGAATCTGTGGTGATGAGAGTTCGTGTAGGTTTATGCACAAAGGCGGTTTCAGAAACAGGTCCAGCATTTTTAGGTAGATCCAGATATAGAGTTCGAAATTCGAATTCATCACTCCAGGGTGGCAATGGAGAATTAGAATCCTGGGATGACATTGGTATAACTCCATCGACTTGATATGGCATTTGACAAGAATTCAAATCCATACCACAAGAACCAAAGACACTATACTGTCCTGGAGTAATCCAAACACTTTTTGGTTTATATACCTTTAGAAATGCCTCCATGGGAGCCTTATGTTCCAATGCATTACATGGTAGAACAACATGTTCGACTTCTCCTAATTCATCTAATAAAGCCCTATATTCTCCAGTGGGGTACAGTGGTCCATGAACCCACAATTTTCCATTTGTTTGAACTTGAACGATAGTTCGAATAGTAGCTGTTACATTTCCAAAGGTTAACAATTGTTCAAGGGCATACGCATCTCGTCTGAGTGTGTAGCGGTACGTGGCTCTGTTTTGAAAAGGAGGAGTGATTGTCGGAAAGAAGGATCTTCCCGATTGTGGTGATACCTTTGCTTCCTCTGGTTTGTATCCATCTAGTTTCGGAGATGCAGAAGCTGCTGGTGCTGCAATGTTTGTGATCATAAATGAGGACGTAATGAACTTGAATATATCTCGTCTTTCCACCGCTTTGGGATTCTTATAAGCAGTGCTAGATGAAACTTTTTTGGGTTGAAAAGAAAATGCTTGAACATTGAATATCCTGTCATGAATGAAAATATAAGCAAAGAGTATGCTAACTATTTGTGGTTGGCTTTTTTTCAGATGCATTATAATAGGTGTTGTTTTTTTAGGATTGTTTGCACATCAATCTGATGTATCGGCATAGGTTTCACACTTGTCATCGGCTGTGTGACACCCTGAATAGGTTGGATCAGTCATTCATATCTTGATCCTACATGCGTATCCCCATAGAAAACTATTGACATCATTGACTTTCATTTTATGTAATTCATTTTATGTAAGAAAGTATTTTACCAATGGTGTACACGTCATCAAGTACAATGTACAAAATGGTCTAAATACCTGGCTTCAAATGATGTCACGATTTGTTGACATCATAAAATGATCGATATAAATATAAGCCCAACGTACGCGAAATGACGTTTTTCCGACACACAAATTGTACAAATTGGCCTTTCTTCCAAGCAATAGCCTCAGAAGGCTTTTGGCTTCTTTGAATCAAAACTCGTTTAACGTATAAAGCGTATAAAATTAGTACAAACATGATCCATTTTTTAAGCTGTACGGAACAGCCTCATTATCTCATCTCTAGGCTCATCTAAACCTAATTTGAATTCTAGAAAAGAACAAAGCACTCAAAAAGTGCGAACACTACATTTTGAATGTCGTGAAACAACCGACTTTGACATTCACAGAATTGCAGCTCTGTGTGCATCCATCATGAGGTCTCAACCCTACCCGCCTGGATATACTATAGATAACCAATGCAACATTCAAGATCCCCCCGAAAAGAAACCTCTTCTCAGCAAACAGTACCAAAATATGCCACAAACATGCACTCCTGTGAATGACTGTGATCCACCTGAACAAACATCTAGTACGCAAAATACTCTTATTAGTGATATCTCTACTGCTGTGAGTAATAATAGGAGTCAAAACTATTATAATTATACAAACATGGATCCAGAAGCCCCATTATCTCGCAACGGTGGGAATAATCCAATGAACTTTTCAACAAATGTTCTGCTTACCTACCGCCTCCAAGAAATGCGAGATTCTGAATATTTAAATTTTATGTTAGCACTCCTCTGTCTCTGCTACTGTGCCATCAATGCAATGTTGATCTACATCAACTATTGCAACTCGCATACTCCTCCTAACGAAGAGCCACCCGTCTCAGATTATACATATCACTTGATTGAATTTTGGGGAACCTTTGGGTTTGCCCTGATTGAGTGTGCCTCCTTGGTCATATCAACACCTAAGTCTCTCCTGCAAATCTATTACAATCCAATCGTATTGAAGTTATTATTGTTTTTCAATATTGTGGCGACCTTAGTTCCAGCTCTTATGGTGACATTGAATTTAGAGGTGTTTGAGATTACAAGTCATAACATCGAATATATGAATGAACTTACCATGACATTTGTCGATATGGTGTTATTTTTTTCGTTGTTTGAGGGGAAAGACAATGAAGGAAATGGAAAAAGAAATTCGACATTCGTATCTCAAGAAGATGAGAATCGAATTCAATATCGAAACAAAGTTATAGCCACAGTCGTTTCCGGAGTTGTAGCTGTATTCCAGTTGGCGGTATACAATGGTATGGGGAAAACGGATAATGGGGATATGGTAGGAGAAGTCCCAGCGCATTATTTGGAGTTTGTGTTTGAGATTATAAGTTCCATGATTGCCTTTTGGTTTTGTATGGATAATAAGTTTGTGGCTGCTAAGGAGATTGGATTGATACTCTATGGCAAACATTCTGCATGTAATATATGTGACGCAAAGTCATTTGAGTTTGAAAAGACCTATTCTAATCGATACCTCAATCCTTTATCGTAGGGTATGAAATGATGTGAAGCAAGATGGGAAAGAAAATGGAGTCAATTTTGTGTTGTAATAATTGACTTTTTGTTCGAATGAATCCATAATATAAAACAAGAAATAACAACAATGCTTACAAAACGTGGAATGAATATTCTTCTTCTTGACTTTTTTAAATAAATGAAGAGCGAAGGATTCCGTAGGAACGTATTCTTTCTTGAGGGAAATCAATATTTTGACAATTTGATTTTCCTCATGAAGAGGAAATGATCATCTCCACTGCTTCTCAGATATTATCTCTCCTTCTATTTTTCTTTTTTAATTTTCATTAGATGAAAAATTGAGTCTAAAAAATTTTTAGGAAGAATTCAGCTCGTTATTCCAATCATTCGTACTTACGTAAATTTACTCTGCAACAAAATAGCCGTTAAAAATTAGACATCCAATCCATCAACACACACAGAGCAGTACCTTCAATCAGATTATTGCTCTCAAGAGAGCTTGTCCCTTTTCGTGAGAACATCTCCAGTCGAGCTCTATACCTGAATCGCAACAAAGAGAATATCATGATACCAAGACGGACAATCACGTCCATAATCTCTCTGTACATCTTTCTCCTTTCCATCACGTTCACCAACACTCTATTCTTCGCAAATGCCAATCCTACCAACAAACCCACCATCAATCTATACAAAACACTCGGAGTGGATCACGATGCAACATCCTCCCAAATCAAAAAAGCCTATCGTAAATTAGCACTTCAAACCCATCCTGACAAAGTCGTCAATCCGGAGGATCGACCGAATGCCGAAGCGAAATTCAAAGAAATATCCCAAGCGTATGAAATTTTGTCAGATGACGAACAACGAAAAAAGTATGATCAATATGGGAATGCAAGTCTAGAACCTAATTTTCAACCAGGTGGTGGTGGATTTCGTGGTTTTCATCCTGGTTTTGGGGGGAACAATAATTCCCCACCCAATTATGGTGGGAAGGGGTTTGATTTTGGAGGATTTTCAGGGATGGGTATGGAAAATGGTGGAAATAGTAGTGGTAGTGGTGGGATTCATTTGGATTTAGGGAGTATATTACAACAAATGATGGGAGGATATCCAGGTGGTGGAACTACAAATGCTTCTCCATTTTCATCCTTTTCTCAATTTTCAGGAGATTCACGAATGAGATCACCTCCTCCTCATCCTAATAATCCCAATCTCAAACCAATCACACGATCTTTTGTATGTACTCTGGAAGATTTAATGCATGGGTGTACGAAAAAGTTAAAAGTTACTATGCCGGGGAATCAAAATGAATATGAAGATTCTGTAGATAAAGTTTATACTCTGAATGTCAAACCTGGTTGGAAACCAGGTACTAAAATACATTTCAAGGGATCCTCACCCTTTCCTCCCATCACTTTTATATTAAAGGAAAAGGAACATGTCTTTCTAAAACGGAATGGAAATGATTTGATATGGGTATGTACCCTCAGTGAGAAACAGGCTCAAGAGGGTGCGAAAGTCAAATTGCCTCTTCCAGATGGAGAAGAGTTGGTCTTGGTGACCAATCAAGACTCCAGAATTGAATTACCGATACGGGAAAATGATGTTGTGACATTGGAGGGAAAGGGTATGCCAATAAAAGGAGGACCTGAGCGAGGCAATCTTGTGATTCGGTTTCGGGTGGCCATAGGTAATTAGTTAAGAGGAACTATTCCGTTTCGAGAATGAGATTATTCTAAGCAAATTTGTATAAATAATAATTAAACTGGAATATCTATTCATAGCAATTCACTTCTCTAAAGTTATATCTCTTTCCTATTTTGAAACCCTGTGCTGTCCTTCCAATACAATTTTATCAAAATGTTCTTGTAGTGTCATACTTCCAATTTTTTCCTTTGGATCGGTAGTTAACATATCTTCGACAGCAGCATAATATCTTGCAATTCGTCCAATCTCAGCTGCATTTTCGAACTTTTCACTTTGAAAGGTATCAGCAACCCACTGCAAGGAATCAATAATAGCATCAAATATTCATACTGGCGTATAAAAAAAAAACAGATTCTTTCCCAACTGCTTGAAACATCATCTGATACAAAAAATAAAATAAATGAGTATATAAATAAAGGAATGGTGAATATTGATGCTATTCACCTCCCCTTGTTGTTTCTTTGTAAGTGGTGCATCTGGTCCACCAAGCTTTTAGTCATAACAATGCATAATCATATGAAAATGAAATAAGTTACTGATTACAGCTTTCGTACAAGAGACTTCAAACTCACATGGATGATTTTGTTTTCCCTTGTTTTATCTATAACACAATCCATCAAATAAGTAGCCAAATCTTCTTCACTAAAAGGATCGCACTTTTTGATTTCTTCATCTCCGAACAATTCAAATGGCTTCACCTGTTGAATAATTTTCAATTGACTTGACACACTTTTAAAAAAGGCTGTTGGACGAACAATACATCAACTCATATCATATTGTGACGTTAATGCCGCTCCAAATTTGAGCTTTGCTTTCTGAAATTGTAACCAAGGGTTTCGGACTCAAAAAGTGGATAATAACACAAAATGATGAGCATTCACAGATGGATCACGTCCAGATTCTAAAAAGTTGAGTGTAGCTTGATAATCAATAGCAAATGCATCCTTTTTGATCCCTGAACGAGAGGCTAGACACAATATACTAGCTTCAATATTTCCTTTGTAGTACACATATTCAAAAATGTTGTCTAATTAATAATGTTTCCTTACCTTTGTAAGATTTTTTTCATTTTGAACATTGCATTCTACAATTTTAGCATCTTTGCAAAATGACTGGAATTTTGACATCGCGAACAAGTGTTGTATCCCTGACGAATTGCTCCACGTACAACAGCTCTACCAATATAACTTGTTGCACCAGCAATTGTAGCTATCTTTCCTCTTCCTACGCCAGTGGTGATTCTAGTATTTGAGGCTGATGATAATGTGATTTTTGATTTTGATTGGGAAAGGGAATGGGAAAATTATTGTTTGCCATATGTATATTTTGACATCATCGAAAAGGTTTGCGATGACTCAATGGTCAAGCCAAATGATAATTAATAACATTGGATAAGCACCACATAAAAGCAAAAAACAGTATGCGAAAATGAAAGATTTGATAGAGGAAATGTGAACCATTTTTGTTGCCTTTCCAGTATTGGTTACTTGTAAAGTAAAAAATAATAAAATAGTTCTCACAAGATGAATATGTTATTCATAAAGGTCGAACCAGCATAGTATATATAATGAATTCAGGTAAAGCTTAAAACGAGAAGATTCTAATGAAATGAACAAAAACAATATAGGCATTAAAAATTTTGGACGGACTATCATGTAACTATATCGCGTCCAAGTTTCTTTTTAACGACGTCGTTTCAACGTTTATTTGTAATCAACTAACCAGTTGTCAAGAGAGAAAAGAAATATGCTGTCAGCAATATTGAGGACGAGACGACAAAACTACTTTTACAAATACATTTTCTTCATTTGTTTTGGGAAGCCTGGAGTTGAAAAGAAATCACTGACTCATATCACTATCCTGGATATAAAAATAAGGCTCATATTTTCGTAGAAGTCAACTTATGAAACAGCGCTCGTTTCGATTGCGGAATCTTTCTTCTCGGGAAGTTTTAGTGATTGAAGAGTATGAGGAATGATTAGTATGGATACGGACTTATATGAGGCTATGAGATAGTAGTTGTAATTGGCTTTTGATAATTTATGCTACCGTCATTCTAAAATTGAATCGATTGTCATGAAAGGAAGTAAATTGTTATATGCGTTTGAATTTGTTCAAATACTGAATCTTCGAACAGAAAAGAAAGGATCAAATTAAGGACAAATAGCTCAATAATTGAGTCTTTTGATTACCATCATCTAAAATGGAAGAGAATTCTTCAAGAGAGACCTTAATCACTTTTGATTCAATTCAGAGGTTTAGGAAAAAACTGAAAATAGGCAGGACATTAAAGCAAACTAAACTTTACTTACAACTTATACCCGAACTCTTTACCTTCAATTGTTCTAATAGGTGCTCGTGACATCTTTTGGATCCAACACATACAAATGCACTAATTGCACCAAGACAATGAAATAGATCACCTCCTCCTTTTAATTTTTCATTCAACCCTGCTAAATCTAGATCTAAACCCTGTTCTTCTGCTTCTTCTGCTGCATCACTTCGATAATAACGTAATTCTGCAAGCCTCATACGTTCATCATACTTTAAAAGAAGCTCAATCAATCGATCGCATTTTTCGCAATCCTTTTCTAAGAATTTCACAACCAATCTATCCTTGGCATCATTTGGTGAATCGGAACTTATATATCGAGTAAGATTATACATAATTTGGATTGCGTGGGATTCAATCTGTTTCATCCAATCTTTTTTCGCTTGAAGAGCTCGTTTGGCCCTTTTACTTATTTTCAGAGATTCGTCTTGATTTTGCCTTGCTATCTTTGCTTTTTGAATCAATTCTATTTTTCCGGCGTCACTACATGGGGCTGGTTTGGGCATATTAGCCTTTCGGCCCATAAATAATGGGAAGAAAACCTTTAATCCACCAATTTCTATCATATATTCACAGGCTTTCTTACGAACAGCAGAAGATCCAGATGCAGATACACAAAAATACAAGACTCTAAGTGATCCAGCACCGGAATGAACCTTTTCCCTAATGCAACGAAACATTAGTTCAGGACCCTGCAAATCTAAAAAGGATTGGACGTTGGGGTAATGAAGCATGGAGGCGGATAATGAATTAAAACAATTTTCAAGGTATTCGCATTCTTCTTCAGAAGATGGTTGTTTTTTTCGGTATTGTGATATAGTAACTAGCAATATTTCCATACCATCAATTGTACTTGGATTCTTTAGGGTAGCATCAGTTTTTGGCTTTTTGGAAGCGGGAGGCTTGGATTCATCTTTATCAGCATCATTATGCTCATTGCCCATGTCGTAAGCTGGCATTGATTGTAATTGGTTTGTAAAAGGGGAAGCATCCTCATGTTGAAGAATACTTGCTAATAATTCACCACAGTGTAATTTGAGGGATTGAAATGATTTGATTGATTGTATTTGATGAAACAGCCATGATACAAATTTTGTTTGGGACAATAATATGTGCACCAAAGATTTATTGCTGTAATCCATTTTGTTCCCATCTTCAGTATAACTACTGAAGATATCTATCATACTATCTAAATCCATCAATGATTCAATCAGTGATAATGTATCATCCATACCCTTAACATCCTCCGACTGTTCTATGCTTAACTTTGCTAAATTTTTCACGATTATTGGAAACCCATCTTCCTTCACAAACTCTTGTGCGATCATTGCTAAGTGCTTTTGTACAAGTAATGGATTTTCGGCACTTGAGATTAATTCTACGTCCATCCATTCCACAAAAACAGATATAATAGCCATGCCAACATCATTATTTTCATGTGTCTGTAATAAATGCAAGAGATATTGAATTGAACCATATTCGATCAAATATGGATAGCATTCACAATTTGAAGAAGCGGCTAAGTCTTTCCAACTGGAAATTTCATCATTTAATTTCAATTCTGATTCCATAAACTTTTCTGGTTGTTTGGTATATTTTTGTCGTAAATTTTGATTTTCTTGGATAGACATTTCAAGACTTTGGGTAGCAGATTGTATTCCCCGGGAAGTTAGAGATATGATTTTAATCCCTTTCGTTTGTTGTTTCTCCGCCTCCGCAAGCAATTCTTGACCTGTTTTAGGACGTAGTTTTGCTACTTTAGCTGCTGGGATAGACGCGTGAGTCGTAGTATCACTAAAATAAGGGTCTACATGATAACCTAACCCTATGTTAGCTATGGTTCCGAAGTAGTACCCAGGCTTGGCCCCTTGAAAAGTAGAGCACGGGATAAATATTTGTTTGTTTGTCTGGTCTTGACCTTGTGAAGAGCTTGAGGCAACTCCGATCATGCGATCAATGGTATCTTCCATGGTGAAAGAGGTTGTCATTTTTAGATTGCTGAAGAGATGAAATAAGCCTGAATGTAAGTGAGGGAAAACTGTAGATCTACTGAGGATAAATTGCTGAATCTTTTTGTTTGTTTGGTTGCGCCATGAAGTTGCTCATAAATCAACTATTATAAAAAGGGCATTTGCGTTGACAACCGTAAGTTTTTCGTAAGTTTCTACGCTCTATGTATGGTTTTCCGTGCCGTTCACAATATTCAGCAGCAGATCTCGTCGGGCAGGGGAAGAATTATCGCTTGGAAGCGATATCTAGCATACCGTATGTACGGTATGTAAGTGCAACAGCAGCATCCATCTCCAATCATTAAAGAGAATTCCTGTGACAAAAAAATCCTTTTCTGCTGTTTTCTGAAAAGGATAGTTAAGTTAGTTATTGAATCAAATTAGTTAAATCTGTAAAAACATGAAACAAACAACAAATTCTCTCCTTATGTTTAAGGACTTTTCTTTTATTGTATAAACTATGATGTGAAAATTCAATTTCGTGCTTTATGATGGACTCAATTGTATTATTTTTGCCATCATCATCTGGTATGAAAAAGAAAAAGATTATTTTCTAGCCTGTTGGAATAAAAAACTTTGCAAAAACCTTAACTGATCTTGAAAAAGCCCCTCTACATACAATTTATATTCTCTGTTAAAGATTTCTTTTGGAAAGATATTTATAATGGCTTTATGCATAAATTGAAACAATAAGGATCACGCTCGAAGAAATTGAAACCTTCTTTCAAATAAATGTTATTAAAAACAAATACTAGTACTGGAAGTAGACAGACACAAAAATGATAAAGGATTTTTTTTATATTATAAAATACAATCAGATATACACTGTATCACATGAGTCGGCAAATTATTGGAAAACAGAATTTTTAATTCACTGATCGTATAGGATTCTCTCTTTTAAACCATAAAAAGGTCATATACAACTCCAACAATTGGAATTTTGTCTCAACTTAAAAAACTAAAAAAATTCAAAGAAAACAAAGAAGCTTACAGATACCAAGCTCACTACCAAATTCAACATCTTCGATGACTTTCCATACATAGAAACACCGCCAGATCTGAGTGAATTTTGGAGAGAACAATCCTCAACGCATCTTTGGCCGAATTGAAAGCATCTCATATCTCCACATTTCGTCGTATCGGATCCGCAACAGTAAGGATCTTTAGCTGTATCACTCGTGAATCCAGTACAGTCTTGTGGGCAGTTGAAGCAATCTTCTCCTGGAACACAAATGCCGTCTCCACACACCCTCTCAAAGACAACACATTCATCAGCAGAACAATCATCGCAGATTTCTACACCAGGACACGACTCATCAGAGGTACAAGACGATGTAGGTGTTGATGCACCGCATTCGGTTGAGGGTGTAGAAGAACTGAAGAAAGTACATCTGGTGGGACGAACAAGGCCTCCTTTCAAAGTTGTACCGTCAGTAGCTACTGTGCCAGGTGCATTCGCATTCTGATTTTCATCGGCAAAATCCATTTGATCCGTTGGGACAAAATCCATTTGATCCGTTGGAACAAAATCATTTCCGTTTCCCTGAGCTTGATCTCCATTTGCAACCTGCTGAGTGTTTGGATTGCCTTTGTTGGCTCCACTAGATCCTCCGCTACTAGCACCAGAAGAACCTCCTCCACCCCCGCCACCTTTTTTCTGCGCGTAAACGGGACTGTTAAGGCAACATTGAAAAATAAGTGCAAAAATCCAAAATTGCTTCATCTCGAAAATACTTTCTCTGACTGAAAAGGAATGGTTGATTGTTTTACTCTCAAATGAGATTGACAGAATTTCTGTTCCTTTGCAAATTTACCGTGAGTCATGTTGGATACATACATCTGCATTATAAATCTTTCATACGCTACTATTTTTTTCGATACGGAAAAATGTTTTCCGTATGACATTCGTAGAATATTAAATTCTTCGTAATCAAATATTCGATGATTAAGCCTCGTTTACGTTCCTAGATGAATGCGAATATTCCTAATCAAATCCAAATCTGAGAATCTGGTATGAGTGCAAAACTATCATTTTGATCTGATCCAAAAACAAAATCTTCGCAAGATGAGAAATTCTGTTTTTCTCAAATTAGAATTTGTGACACCAGGAAACGAGATATCACGCTATGGAAGATACGTACCGAACCGATGCATCAAACTCTTTTTCTTTTTTCTGCTATTGTGCATAACTACAAAAGAGGCTGAAACCATGTTGAAATACCTAAAAAAACACTCTTTTCGTAATCCAAGTTCCTTTTAATTTATGTGCTAATTCCCATGAAAAGCTTCAACACATTCAGAGAAAAGAAAAAGTGGAGACTTGATCAATCAATCGATTGATTTTTTCTAGAAACAATAACACAGTACAGAGTCTCGAAAACTTAACGAACCCACAGAAACTTCTTACGAAGGATACCTAAAAAAAGGCCACCGTAGCAAAGAAGCTTACAGATACCAAGCTTACTACCAAATTCAACATCTTCGATGACTTTCCATACATAGAAACACCGCCAGATCTGGGTGAATGTGATAAGTGGGATTTACCAACACAATCCTCAACACACCTCTGTCCGAAGCTAGTGCATCGTTCATCTCCACATTTCGTCGTATCGGATCCGCAACAGTAAGGATCTTTAGCTGTATCACTCGTGAATCCAGTACAGTCTTTTGGGCAGTTGAAGCAATCTTCTCCTGGAACACAAATGCCGTCTCCACACACCCTCTCAAAGACAACACATTCATCAGCAGAACAATCATCGCAGATTTCTACACCAGGACACGACTCATCAGAGGTACAAGACGATGTAGGTGTTGATGCACCACATTCGGTTGAGGGTGTAGAAGAACTAAAGAAAGTACATCTGGTGGGACGAACAAGGCCTCCTTTCAAAGTTGTACCGTCAGTAGTTGCAGAAGTAGAAGCTTGACTACCTAGTGCATTAGCACCTGTTTCTTCTGGATCATTTCCTGTTGTTAGCTTAGAATTGCCTTGAGTAAAATCTCCATCGGTATTCTGCTGAGTGTTTGGATTGCCTTTGTTGCCTCCACTAGATCCTCCGCCGCTACTACCTCCGCCGCTACCACCAGAGGAACCTCCTCCACCTCCGCCACCTTTTTTCTGCGCGTAAACGGGACTGTTAAGGCAACATAGAAAAATGAGTGCATGAAACAAGAGCAATTTCATATTAAACGTCTTTGATGGAATATACTTGAGATAAGTTTCGCTGTATGCTTAAATTAATTTTTGAAAATTTGGGTTACATTATGCATCTGACAATGTAGTATATATCTTTCTTACCTGCTTGCACAATTTGATTTTTAAAATTTAATGAAAGGTTTCTACCAATTTAGTGGAATTTCGAATGTTACGTTTAGTGAACTTTTTTCTACTCTTTTTATTTTATTAATTAAACATGATTATGGAGTCCTTGTGTGACTAAGTTATGAGATAGTATCTATGTTTGTGTAGATAAATTAGTGGACAAGATTTAATTATAATGTAATCAGTATACCTCATCTAATTAATATATCTCATTGTAGATTGTTTGTATTTAGGCCTAAAGAAATGTTTAGATAAGTGTGTCTTATTGATCTGCATTATGAATGATTGTACAAAGTTTTGAGTTACCCTAAATTGTTCCTAAGTAATTCATTAAATTTGTTTTTGTCTATGTTTTCAAATTCGAGACATTAGAGTAACATGAATACTATTTGTGTGTGTTGTGGTGGTATAGTACCGTAGAATGCTAAATTAATTTATCGTACGGTGACAGCAATGAGCTTCTGCAGAAACTGTGTTTTCACGTTCTATTTATTAGGCGCGATCATCTGGTAATTGATGGAGTAGATTTTGATGGAGTAGATTTTTTATCTTCTATACACATTAACATAGACATATAAAATGTACTTTTGAGGCCCACCACATGGATGAAATTAAGTTTCGACGGAGTAGATTTGGATGCAAATTGTATGCTTTTTAGATTACATTTTATATTTACATTTATTAGTATAGTAGAGTTGTGTATAAACATACCATTTTGAAAAATCTACTCCAAATATATTTCCCATTATTTGGAGTAGATTTTGTTTTGCCTGTTGCTGCTTATGTCCAAAGTTCCCCAAATCTACTCCAAAAAAGTAGATTTTGATGGAGTAGTTTTTACGAGTAAACTCATAGAAATGAAAAATCTACTCGAGATATTTTACCACATGAACGGGCCTTAGATTTGTTTGTTTGTTTGTGCATGCAATATTTTACGTTGTTTCCTCAGGAATTAGACTTTGCTAGGGACCGGGGTATCACCAGTTTCTCTTTTAAATAGATTATTGTTTGCACGCACGCGAGGAGAATAGAATAGCGTACATATCCAAGCAGGCAGCTAGTCTCATTGTGCAATATAACTAGTGAAGTCTCTTTATTGATGTAACTAAAAGAAAAACAAAGAAAAAGTTCAAGTGATATCTAATATGATATATCGTAACAAACAAACCAACAAACAAACATATCTTTTTTATCGAGCTTGAATTATCTCTCTCTAGCTAGTAGTTTAGGATTTTGCTTAAGATTCAAGCGTGTCTATCAGATTTTTATTTTGTTCAAATAAAAAATAGATAAATTAAAGGAGAATCAAAAGTCGTCGTTGAGGTTTCCTAAACGAACGGATGATAGAGTGCATGACCTCATGTACCGAATGAAATAGTTGACGGGATAAAATCGAGCCGATGGAGAGAACAAAGAATACGCCGAAGCGTATAAAAATGCACGTATCAAAAAATGGAAGAAAATGTTCACTGGGAAATTTGAATCGAGATATCAAAATTCGACATCACAAACACTACATGAAAATGGATCAAGTTGTGATGTTGGTGCAAAGATTCATGATGTTTTTTTTCTCGTGATATAGATGTGAAGATTTTGAAAATACCGTATCTTTTTTTTTTCTTTGTGCAAAGCGAAAGGCAAAAATTGGATGCAAGTTTCATTCCACATACTACCAATTGTACGATGAAAGTTCGTATGTTTAACTTAGGACATTTACTAGCATTGACAAGCAGATTGCTCATATCGTTGCAAAAATCCGACGTCATTTTAATTTTGCGTTCCAAAACAGGTTTGAAAGCCTTCTTTATATCCACCAAATACACACTGTAACACCATGGAGAAACCCATGCTTACATCCATGCTTCTTTTATTTGCGACATTCAATTTTCATTCTTCCTGTCAAGGTTTTTCTTCCTCCACCTCACTTCCAACTCGAAACGTCCGACCATTCTCCTTTGTCAGACCTTCATCATCTACTTCATCATCATCATATCTCCAAGCCACACCCAAATTATCACCACTTCCGGAAGGAATATCACCTTTTGAGAAATCCATTTCGAAAAAAATCGATATTCAAGGAAATTTACGTACACAGGCTAAACCAGCTGTCGAAAAGGCTATTCAGGATGGTATTCATTTGATGGAAATTGAATTCCCACCCTTATTGGGAGGTGATCAGGTAGGTACTATCTCCCATTCATTCGTCATACATCCTTCGATAGTTCTAGTCATGGAAGTTTTGTCTCACAATTATTCATGTGTGTTTCTTTTATTCCCATCTCATGGGATGATGGATACCCTCTATATTCTCTCCTTGGACATTGAACGATATACTAGAGTAAAAGTCAATTTGATGATTTTGATAATGTTCAAGAACTTGATAAAAACAAGGATTGGACTATGATGTTTGCACCTAGTTTTTTATCTCAACCTGGCTTTGGTGATGGAAAGACATGGTTAGTCTTTCCTGATTTGAAAGAATGTGAAATTGCCAAAGCGGAATGGGCTGGAAATAGATATCAAGCGGCTACGTTTACTACCATTGAGGTATGTCATGTGTTAATCTATGATATCATAAAATTCTTTTCCATTCTGTTATATTTTTCTAAGAATACTACTGCATCTATTGGAATATCTAGGCAAGTACTAACTTTTTAGTAGGAGACGGAAGTTATGATGCGCCCTGGGGATCTAGTTTGGTTTCCTCCGTATCAAAAATATTAGGTGGAGAACAAGGAGATGCAGGTTTATTGGGAGATTTATCTGTCTTAGATACTCTCGTCATGGGTGAAAATGCTCCAGCGAAAATGTTGTTCATTATACAACCTGGAAATGGTGGACCAGTCGAAGATTGGATCAATTGTGAAAAGATGCATTTGGGAAGTCAAGATTCCACTATGGTGATTATTAATGGTGCTCTTGATAAGGTTCGGGGTGGTAAGTTTTAACATTGAATTCTTATTATTTTCATCAACCTATATTTATATATAGTAATTGCTCACAATGATATTTGTGTATTGTAACTATATTGAACATGTCATCTCTAGGATATTATCCTGGAGTCTTCTTTCCTAAACTGGCAGCCACAGTAGATCGATTTTTCAAAAAATTTGAAAGTGTCTTTTACTTAAAGCCTATAACCGACAAGGGGGTGTATGGATGGCTTTATCGTGTATATCCAGAGGTACGTTTGTGAGAGAAATTTGCAGTGGTTGCACCATTTTGCGTTCTCTAATAAATAAAACCTTTGTATTCTATATGTTGATATGTTTGGATTTGATAACATAAGCCATGGCAAATCGTATTGCAAACAGCAACACCCGTCAACAATCAATTGGAAATTGAAAACACAGTTGTTTATACGTCGGAAACAAGACCTGATTATAAAGATGCGGTTCAGATTCTTGTGCAGGCAAATTCCGAAAAAAGTGTGAAATAAGCGTGATGAGAAAAGATTCCATATCGAAAGCTACATCAAAGTGTGCAACACAGCTGAGTAAAAATAGTGATAATACTATATAATAATTGATTTCGAAGATTGCATCGTTGATAAGATTTATTTCATTACTCTATTTTTAAGCATCTAAGTACATATCTCCCATGACGGCTTTCCATGCATCCACACCCATGGCCATCTGTTCATCCGTTAGCAGACAAGAATCCAATGTTTTTTGAATCTTCTCGTGCTTCAAATCCTGTCCAATAAATACAATTTCCTGCCTACGATCACCATATGGTGCAACCCATCCCTTTCGTAGCAATGCCTTTTTCTCGTCATTTCCATGAATGTAAGCCTCTCGTTTCAATACGTTCCAAACACCAGGTGATTCCACTGTGGCTATGTTACCAGCAATGCTAAAATAGTGAATTATATCATGAAAACTAGCTTGCCACATATATCCCTTCATTCGTAATATAGAACCTAAGTTTTCAGTTCGAAGAGCTTTTTTTCCTTCCCCTTCCTCTTGACGGCGTTTAATTTTTTGTTCTTTTTTCTGTATTTCTTCTTCTGTCATCGGTTTGTCTTCTCCATTTCCTTCAGTCTCCATATCTTCATAATGTTCATCATCATTGTCATCATCATCATCTTCCGATAATATAAAATATTTCATTAGGAACTCTTCATTCATTTTCGCACTCGAAAAGGGTCTCCTTGCTTTATATACAAAACTCCCAATATTATAATTCTCCCCATGTCTAGTTTTTTTATTTGTTTTGCTGGGAAGCAATACTTGAGAAAGACCTGAATCCAGCGTTCGAGCTCGCAAACAGCATGGACTTTCCCCTTTTGCCTCAGCTGTTTGACAACAACCCTTCTTTTTATCTTCTGAAGAATCAAATTGCCCAATGAAATTTTCAAGTTGAAAGTTCTTTGGATTAAATGATCCAGTGTTCACAACTTTGGAGACATCAATAGTAGAATTTTCACAAGGTATAATTGTGGCCCTAGGAACGATCGTTTTGATTTTTTCTTGAATTAGATCCAATTGGTTGGAATCAACTAAATCAACTTTATTCAATAAGACCACATTGGCATATTCCAATTGTTCAAATAGGAGTTTTGGAATGTTTTCATCGACCATATTCGTCTCCGGTTTTTTATTTTCATAGTTCAGATTTTCTAAAAAAGCACCAGAATCTACTACAGTAACAATGGTATCCATCTTTGCCACATCATGTAAGGATTGATGTTGAGAATGATCATGATCATCTTCACATTCTTCAAACAATGCTGCAATAGCTGCTGGTTCTGAAACACCTGAAGCTTCAATAATAATATAATCAAATTTTGTTCCACTGGAGGTTAATTCTCGAATCTGTGTGACCATGTCACCACTCAAACTACAACAAACACATCCATTTTGCATGCTTATAATCTCGTCACTTTGGATCAAACCAGTAGACTCCATCAAACTTTTATCAATGTTTAGTTCTGCCATATCATTCACAATGACTGCACATTTGAATGTGTCATCGGATAAAGCATCCTTGGTTTCCAGAATATTTTTGAGAAGAGTTGATTTTCCAGCTCCTAAAAAACCAGTGAGGAGGGTAACAGGAAGTTTCGATTCAGACTTAGTCATCTTTTGTTTTTTCGAGGGTGGAGGAGAGCTAGAGGTTCCATTGTCATTAGGAGATGGGTTTGTCATTTTCTACGATTATGAGCAATAATAAGAATTGATTTATAATAAATTGAGTGGTTCA
>Ga0209092_10001862_pt1 | contig 19987 bp, 24 predicted proteins | sample FraStrMetagenome_FD_187446 | JGI IMG/M metagenome (GOLD analysis project Ga0209092, IMG submission 187446) | Marine eukaryotic phytoplankton communities from Arctic Ocean - Fram Strait ARC3M Metagenome (SPAdes) (version 2) | ecosystem: Environmental > Aquatic > Marine > Oceanic | place: Fram...
ATATTTAAGAAATAGAAATATTGCATCAGAGTTTACGTTTAATTTAAGTGGTGCATCAGATGATGCTGTAACATTCAAAGCAGGTGGCAACGTTGGTATCGGAACAACTTCTCCGAATTTTATGCTTCATATTAATAAAGGAACTTCAAGTTATGCGCCAACGGCTGGTGTAAACGAAAATGTTTTTGGTATAAACACCTCATACAATGCTGCAGGATCTCAAGGAGTAACCCTTTCAAGACTAGATGGAAACTGGGTAGATGGTACTACAGGGGCCGATTCGGCATTTGGTTGGGTATGGAATTATGAAAATAGTGTACGTGGAGGTCTTGTATATGACCATCGTGGCTCAGAAAGAATGCAATTATTCTCATCTTATGGAGCTTTAGCATTTATTACACCGAATGCTGCAGATGGTAATGGAGTCCCAACAGACTCTAATATGGTTGAACGTCTTACTATATTACCGGGCGGCAACGTTGGTATCGGAGCAACTGCTCCACCTGTAAAACTAACTGTGGCTGCTCCTGCAACTGATCGTGAAACTATAAGATTAGCTACATATTACAGTCCAGTCGATAGTTTGGCTAGAGGTGGCATTACTTGGCATGATGGCGCCGCCATTACCGGCCAGATAGATACAAGATATGATGGTACTACAGTGGATATGCACATTGGGAGTCTATATTCGAGCGGATACAATACTGGTACAAAAATGATTATAAAGGGTAATGGCACAATTGAAACGCCTTTACAACCTTCATTTAATGCGTATTCTAATAGCAGTGTAATGTCTATAGGCGTAGGCGCAAAGTTTATATTTAATTCGACTACGCACAATGTTGGAAGTATGTATAATACAAGTACTGGTAGGATTACAGCACCGGTCGCAGGAAAATATTTATTGACATTTCATACAATATTTCAAGGCAACTATGGTAATGCTTATTTTCAATTTTACATCAACAATGCACGTAGCTATGAAATGGGCGATTATCATTTATCAGCAAATCAGAGTAACACGTCTTACTGGCAAACACACCAAATTTGTAGAGTGATAAACCTCGCTAAAAATGATTATATTGATATTTTTGCAAGAACCGCTATGACGTGGCACGGAACACATTGGGGTGGGTTATCATGCCATCTATTATAATAAATACACAAAGGAATAAAAAATGAATATTACAATAACACTAACAGCAGCTCAAGCAAAAGCATTGGGATATGTTGCGTTTTCACAACAAGAGTGGGCAGAGCACGCAGTGCATAACCGATGCGATATAGCTATAGATGAAATCTATAATATGGAAGTTGCACGGATGACTGCTGATCCGGATATTACAAGTATACCAGCAGATAAAGATGCTGTGGTATTAGCGGCTAATATTCAATCTGCAGCTGAACGTACTGCCGACGAAAGCACACCTGGTTAACTAGGTTATTAAAAGGTATAAATAGTAATATGGCTAAACCAAATAGTAGATCAACATTAATTCAATATTGCAAAAGAGCTTTAGGGCATCCTGTGATAGAAATTAATGTGGATGACGATCAGGTTAGCGATAGAGTAGATGAAGCTTTACAGTTTTATCAAGAATATCACGCTGACGCATTAGAAAAAGTATATTTAAAGCACTTAGTTACTAACGCAGATAGAACTAATGGGTATATAACTGTACCTGATTTAGTGACAAATGTAGTAAGACTGATGCCTTTAACAGAGTCTAGTATGTCTGTTGGTATGTTTGATGTTAAATACCAAGTCATGCTAAATGATATTCACTCGCTTGGTGGTATGGGTCAGGTTCACGATTTTGCTATGAAGATGCAACATTTATCTTTATTAGACATGATATTACAAAGCGACGAAAAACACGTTGACTTTAATAGACATAAAAACCAATTGCGTATTAATATGGATTGGAAAAAAGAAACACAGATACCAGATGATGTAACTATTGCAGTTACTGTTGCTGGTGGAAAGTTCTTATTTGATGGTAACATAACTCCAGATAAAACATTATCAATTGGAGCAAAAGTTACTTTTGATCAATCGGATGCTTCTAATAATGGTCACCCACTTAGACTAAGTGAAACTGTTAATGGAACTCATGCAAGTGGAACCGAATATACTACTGGAGTAACTACGAGTGGAACACCTGGTAGTGCTGGATCTTATACTCAATTAACAGTAACAGACACAACACCTTCTCTATATTACTATTGTTCGAATCATCCTAGTATGGGTGATACAGGTTTACTTACTACAGAATTAACACCAGGTAAATTTACATATATAGTGTTAGAATGTTATAGAATAGTAGATCCAGATACTTATACTGATGTATACAATGATTACTATTTAAAAAAATATACTACAGCCTTAATTAAACATCAATGGGGTTTAAACCTATTAAAGTTTGAAGGTATGCAAATGCCTGGTGGTGTAACCTTTAACGGTAGACAAATATTTGACGATGCAAGAGAAGAAATCGATAAGCTTACTGAAGAGGCTAGGCTTAATTGGGAAGAGCCTGTCGATTTTTACACAGGATAGATCATGCCTAGAAATGTTTATTTTTCACAGGCCGTAAGATCCGAACAAAATCTTTACGAAGATTTAATAATCGAATCACTTAAAATCTTTGGCCAAGATATCTATTATTTACCGAGAGATCTAGTAAATAGAGACTCTATTCTCGGTGAAGATACTAGTTCACAATTTGATGATGCCTATATGATTGAAGGGTACATTGAAGGAACTGAAGGTTTTGAAGGACAAGGAGATCTTTATTCTAAATTTGGTTTAGAAGTAAGAGATGAAGTTAACTTTGTGATCTCTCGTAAAGTTTGGGATAGATATGTTGGATTTCAAGATGAAGTTAATGATGTTCCTAGACCAAGAGAAGGCGATTTAATATTCCTTCCATTATCTAATAAATTCTTTGAAGTCATGTTTGTAGAACATGAACAGCCTTTCTATCAATTATCAAATCTTCCAGTGTATAGATTACAATGTGCTCTATATGAATATAATGAAGAAGATTTCGATACTGGAATTGCACAAATCGATGCTATTGAAGAAACAGATACTTATCAAGTTACAATAGACTATTCAACTAGTAATAATAACCATTTACAGAAAAACGAAAAAGTTACTCAAGATCTTACTTTCAACAATGAATCTCCACCTGTTGCTTTAACTAGTGTGTTTGGAGAAATACAGAAAATTGAAAAACTATCTGCTAGTGCTGGTAGAATTCAAATATCTCAAATTGGTGTATCTGGAATTGATGAAGCAAGAGATTTTATAGTGTCTTCTACACTTACGTTGACTGGAGAAGAGTCTTTGCAAACAGTAGCTATCACTAAAGTATATGATATAGGTGATAATAGCGCACTAGTAGATCCTACGAGTTCAAATTCTGAAAATGTTGCTTTTGAAGTAACTGCAGATGGATTCTTAGATTTTACTGAAAGCAACCCATTTGGAGATCCATCGGATAATTACTAATGTTTGGAAGTCACTTTTATCACGCAACAATTCGTAAATCAGTAGCAGTCTTTGGTACTCTTTTTAATAATATTTCTGTTATAAGAAAAGATGGCAGTGGTGGTATACTTAACCAAGTTAAAGTTCCATTAGCTTATGGGCCTAAACAAAAATTTCTAGCTCGTTTATCTGAAGATCTAGGCCAATCTTCTATGGCACTTAAATTGCCAAGAATGGCTTTTGAAATTACTAGTATTGATATTGATTTAAATCAAAAACAGAATAAAAGAAATAAGATTACAAATACTGGTACAAATAATTTAACAAGAGATAAAATAGATTTTCAAGTTCCATATAATATTGGTATGGAATTGACTATTATGGCTAATAATCAAGATGATGGCTTACAAGTCATGGAACAAATATTACCATACTTTCAACCCGATTATACAGTATCAATAAAGCCCATTGATGGTTGGACAGACTTTAAACAAGATGTTCCAGTAGTATTAACCTCAGTAGCTATTAATGATGATTACGAAGCAGATTTTCAAACTCGTAGAGTATTAACATACACTCTAGGGTTTACAATGAAGATGACTTTTTATAGTTCTAAAGGTACACAAAAAGTTATTAAAGAAATCGATATTGATTATTCTGATTTTGATAATAGAACTGTTATTTTAGCTGATCAGAATATTCAAGTTAATCCATTGACTGCCATAGAATCAGACACATTAGTAACAGGTACTCCTGGAGCTAATCAATATAAGATTGTTACAACTATTGACTTTATTAACCAACCACAAGTTGTTACATTAGAGATGGCACCAGGAAGTGGCACATTTAGTGTTGGTGAAATTATTATTGGTACGTCTTCTGGATCAAGAGCTAAAGTTGGATCCTTTACTGATATAGTAGAAAATAATGTATTAATAAGAAAAGACATGGGTGTTATAGATGCTGATGGTTATTTTCAACCAAGTGAAACTATAACTGGTGAAACCTCGAATGCAAGCGGAACTCTTACAACATGGAATTTATAAATGGACAAGAAAGAAAAAATTGCTGAGAGATTAGCTAAAAACTTGCCTTCTAAAACAAAGAAAGCAGAACTAGCTAAAATTCCAGTTGAAATGAAAGATATTAAAGATGATTACGAGTTTTCACGAGAAACTTATAAAAGCTTAATTACTACTGGTGCTCAATCCATGGATGCTATGGCTGAGCTTGCTAGAGAATCAGAACACCCAAGAGCATTTGAAGTTTTATCTAATCATATTAGAAATATGAGTGAAGTAACAGATAAATTAATGAAGCTTCAAAAGTCTAAAAAAGATTTGACCAAAGATGAAAAAACTAGACAAGTGACAAATAACAATGTTTTCGTTGGTAGTACTACCGATCTACAAAGAATGTTATTAAATAAGGATGATGTAATAGATGTCGAGCCAGATAAAGAATAGCGAACTTGGCTATTTAGGTAACCCATCTGTTAAGCGAGACGGCGTTGAATCTGAATTTTCCAAGAAAGAAGTATTAGAATACAAAAAATGTATGGAAAGTCCTACATATTTTGCTCGTACTTATGTGAAAGTTATTTCGCTTGATGAAGGTTTAGTACCATTTGATTTATATCCATATCAAGAAAAAATGTTTCATCACTTTACTAATAATAGATTTAGTATTGTTTTAGCATGTCGTCAGTCAGGTAAAAGTATATCATCGGTAGTATATCTATTATGGTATGCTATATTTCACCCAGAAAAGAATATTGCGATATTAGCTAACAAAGGTGCTACTGCAAGAGAAATGTTAGCTCGTATAACATTAGCATTAGAAAATCTTCCATTTTTTTTACAACCTGGGTGTAAAGCTCTAAATAAAGGTTCAATTGAATTTAGTAATAATTCTAAAATAATAGCAGCTGCAACAAGCGGTAACTCTATTCGTGGATTATCTATTAACCTTTTAATGCTAGATGAGTTTGCTTTTGTAGAAAACGATGCTCAATTTTATACATCTACATATCCAGTAGTATCTTCTGGTAAAGACACTCAAATTATTATAACATCTACTGCTAATGGAGTAGGTAATGTATACCATAAACTATGGGAAGGTGCAGTTACCGAAACTAATGAATATAAATCGTTTAGAGTAGATTGGTGGGATGTTCCTGGCAGAGATGCTGCATGGAAAGAAACTACAGTAGCTAATACTTCCGAACTACAATTTGAACAAGAGTTTGGTAATACATTCCATGGACGAGGTAATACTCTTATTGCAGCTAATCATTTATTAGCTCAAAAGGCAATGGATCCTATTTACTTTATGGAAAATGTTTCAATCTATAAAGAACCAATTGCTGGACATAGTTATGTCATGACAGTTGATGTTGCAAAAGGTAGAGGCCAAGATTATAGTACTTTTACTATTATAGATATTACCAAAGAAGAGTTTATTCAAGTAGGGACATTTAGAGATAATCATATATCTCCTATGTTACTACCAGATTTAATATATAAGTGGGCAAATTCGTATAACGAAGCTTATGTTATAGTAGAATCTAACGACCAAGGAGCAGTTGTATGTAATGGATTATACTATGACTTGGAATACGAAAATATGTTTGTAGAATCAGTCGTTAAAAAGAATTCGATTGGTGCTACTATGACAAGAAGAGTAAAAAGAATTGGTTGTTCTTCAATAAAAGATTTAATAGAACAAAGAAAACTAACAATTCATGATGCAAATACAATCATAGAAATGACTACGTTTGTATCTAAAGGGAGTAGTTATATGGCTAACCCTCCTAATCATGATGATTTAATGATGAATTTAGTATTGTTTGCATGGTTTACTACAACAGATATATTTTCTTCTATATCAGATATAGATATGAAAAACATGTTGTATAGAGAACAGTTGCAAGCTATACAAGACGATATGATTCCATTTGGATTTATTGAAGGTAGCAGAGGTGATAATCGAGCTAAAACATTTAAAGATGAAGATGGAACTGTATGGTTTGAAGAAGAAACAAGAAATACGGGTCTGTTCTAGAGTTTATTTATATTATAAATAACTATGATTGAATAAAAAACCGTATTATGTTAACTTAAAATATAAACCTTAATGAGAGGATAAAGCGATGGCATTTCAAGTATCACCCGGAGTTCAAGTCAAAGAAATTGACGCGACTTCAGTAGTACCTGCCGTTTCAACTTCTATTGGTGGCTTTGCGGGATCTTTTAACTGGGGTCCAGTAGAGCAAGTTGTATCTGTAAGTTCTGAAAAGGAATTACTGTCAACATTCGGTACGCCTGATGACAACACTGCATTATACTTTTTAACGGCTTCGGCCTTTTTAAAGTATGGTAATGCATTGCAAGTCGTTAGAGCTGCGAGTGGACATGACAATGCTACAGCCGATGGTTCTGGTCTTTTGATAAAAAACGACGAGCATTACACTAATAGTGGTTATAACACAGGCGCTGGTTCTGTAGGTCAATGGGCTGCAAAGTTCCCAGGAGACTTAGGAAACAGTTTAAAAGTAGAGATGGTAACGGCTGACGTTACTACCAATAATTACAACGCATGGGCTTTTCAAGGCCAATTCGATGGAAAACCTGGAACATCAGACTACGCAATTAACTTAGGCAGAAGCGCAAGTTACAATGATGAAGTACACGTAATCGTTATTGACGAAGACGGACTTTTCACAGGGACAGCTAATACTGTTCTAGAAACTTTTGCATTCATGTCTATTGGTTCAGACGCTAAAGCTAATGATGGCACATCTAACTATTATGTTGATGTTATCAATGCTCAGTCTAATTATATTAGATGGATGGACCATAAAACAACATCTCCAGCATGGAGTGCAGGTAGTTCACTTAGAGGATCTACTTCACTTTCTGGTGGATTTGATACAGTAGATTCATTGAGTCTATCAGGTGCAACTGATGATAATACACCTACTACAGCCGAATTGGCTCTAGCATATGACTTATTAGAAGATGCAGAAACAGTAGATGTAAATTTATTGTTCTCAGTACCTGATGCAAATGGTTCTAATACTTTAGCTAATGATCTAATTTCAATTGCTTCGGCAAGAAAAGATTGTATGGCTTTTGTATCACCACCAATTGCAGATACTCAAGGATCGGCAACCCCAGCTGCAGATGTAAAAGCATTTGTGGATTCTCTAACTTCAAGTTCTTACGCTTCATGCGATTCGACTGCATTATATGTCTATGACAAGTATAATGACACTTATCGTTATATCGGAGCTGCAGGACATATTGCAGGCTTATGTGCTAATACAGACCAAATTGCAGATTCATGGTTCTCACCAGCTGGTGTAAATCGTGGACAGCTATTGGGTGTTACTAAACTAGCATTTAATCCTAAGCAAGCTGATAGAGATACTTTGTATAAAGCAAGGGCAAATCCAATTGTATCATTCCCTGGACAAGGAACAATCTTGTTTGGAGATAGAACATTATTAAGTAAGCCTTCAGCATTCGATAGAATCAATGTTCGAAGATTATTTAATACATTGGAAAAAGCAATCTCAACTGCGGCAAAAGCACAGTTATTTGAATTCAATGACGAGTTTACTCGTGCACAGTTTAAAAACTTGGTTGAACCATTTTTGAGAGATGTAAAAGGGCGTAGAGGACTAAGTGATTTCTTAGTAGTCTGCGATAGTACTAACAACACAGGTCAAGTAGTTGATTCTAATCAATTTGTAGCTGATATCTTTATCAAGCCAGCAAAATCGATTAACTTTATTACTTTAAACTTTGTAGCTACAAGATCAGGGGTCGAGTTTAACGAGATCGCTGGTACTTCAGCGTAATAGGAGATAACCATGGCAATTTTAGGAGTAGACGATTTTAAATCTAAACTTACAGGTGGTGGAGCTCGAGCTAATTTATTTAAAGCGACAGTTAATTTCCCTAGTTACGTAAGCCCTGATATGGAATTAACATCTTTCTTATGTAAAGGTGTTCAAATCCCATCATCAACCATAGCACCTATTGCTATTCCATTTAGAGGCAGACAGCTTCAGATGGCTGGCGATAGAACTTTCGAACCGTTATCATTGACTATCATTAATGATGCTAACTTCACAGTTAGAAATACGTTTGAGCAGTGGGCTAATGGTATTAATAACTTTGCAACAAATACTGGTCTAGCTAATATGAATGAATATATTGCTGACGTAGTAGTTGAACAGCTTGATAAAGCTGGTAATGTTACTAAAAAGTATGATTTCAGAGGTTGTTGGCCTTCAAGTATTTCAACTATTGATTTAAACTATGATAGTGAGAATACAATTGAAGAGTTCACTGTTGAGCTACAAGTTCAATATTGGGAATCAAATACCACTTCTTAAAGTAGTATAAATAATAATAGACGAGGGGATTAATTCCCCTCTGATATTATGGAGATAGAATGGCAGATTTTTTCGGATTCGAGATTAATAGAAAGGGTAAAGCAGCGCTTGAGCCTGTTTCTATTGTTCCAAGTACAGATGCAGATGGTGCTGGAGTTATTAACTCTGGTGGCCACTTTGGTGCATACTTAGATCTGGATGCAGATAAAGCACAAAACGAAGTTGAGCAACTACTCAAATATAGAGACATAGCTTCTCAACCAGAATGTGATGCAGCAATAGAAGATATCGTTAATGAAGCGATAGTAGGTGATCATAATGAATCACCAGTAAATATTATATTAGATAAATTAAATGTTTCTGACAAAGTTAAAACTATTGTTAGAGAAGAGTTTATGAATGTATTAAGTTTAATGCAGTTTAATTCATATTCTCATGATATATTCAGAAAATGGTATATTGATGGTAGGTTACCATATCATGTTATTATTGATGAAAAAAATCCAAAGGGCGGTATTAGAGAACTTAGATATATTGATCCACTTCAATTAAGAAAGATTAAAGAAATTGAAGAAAAAACAGATCCTAATACTGGTGCAAAACTTATTGTAAAGCAAGAAGAATACTTCTTATTTCAAGATAAGAAAATGAATTCAGCAGATACAGGAGTTAAAATACATCCTGATGCTATAGTATATACCACTTCAGGTATGTTAGATCCAGGTCGTAAGAAGATTTTATCATTCTTACATAAAGCAATTAAGCCTGTTAACCAATTAAGAATGATGGAAGATTCTTTGGTTATATACAGAATTAGTAGAGCACCAGAGCGTAGAATCTTTTATATTGATGTAGGTAACCTTCCAAAAGGTAAAGCTGAAGAATACTTACGTAATATTATGAATCAGTATAGAAACAAATTAGTATATGATGCTTCAACTGGTGATATTAAAGACGACAAGAAACATATGTCAATGTTGGAAGATTTCTTCTTACCTCGTAGAGAAGGTGGAAGAGGAACTGAAATATCTACACTTCCTGGTGGTGAAAACCTAGGGCAGATCGATGATATTATATATTTCCAAAAGAAATTATATAGGTCTCTTAATGTACCTATTAACAGATTAGAACAGGAATCTACCTTTGCATTAGGCAGATCTACTGAAATATCTAGAGATGAAGTTAAATTTAAAAAGTTTATCGATAGATTAAGAAAAAGATTTTCCGATGTATTCTTACAAACACTTAAAACACAATTGTTGCTGAAAGAAATAATTACTGTTAGTGATTGGGATGACTGGAAAGAAAGAATTGTTTTTGATTTTATTGAAGACAATTACTTTAGTGAACTGAAAGAAGCGGAAATTGTTCGCGAAAGGTTCGAGCTTATTGCTTCAGTTGATGAGTATGTAGGTAAATACATATCAAATGAATGGGTTAGAAAGAATGTTTTACGTCAAACTGATGATGATATTCTAGAACTTGATAAGCAAATGGAAGATGAAGACGATGGTGAAGACGACGATCTTGACTTAGATTAACATCTTGAAAACTTATTTATTATAAATATATATTGAAGAGGAAAAAACATGAGTATAAATGAATTAATTTCTAGCCTTGGGAAAGGGGACAATGTCTCTGCTAACAAGGTTTTTGCATCTGTAATGGCAAATAAAATGTCTAAAGCTTTAGATGCTCAAAAAATTAAAATTGCTGGAAGCTTGGGTAAAACCCCAGTTGATAGTGATAAAACATTGGATCAAGAATAGTAATGAGACTAGAAGAAAGCATTAGAGAAGAACTTATAAGCGAAGGACCAGGAAAATATTCAAAATCTGGTGATAAGCTAAAGTATCAATGGGGTGATGTTAATCAAGCGTTAATGAATGCTGGTTTAAACCCTAAAGTAATATTAAATGTTCTTACTGGTCTTTCTAAAAAGGAAGTTAAATGAAACTAATATCAGAATACGTAAGTCATAATTTAAATGTCGTAAGTGAAGCCAATAAGAATGGCGAAAAGAACTACGTCATTGAAGGCGTATTCATGCAGGCCAACCAAAAGAATAGGAATGGCCGGGTATATGAAAAAAGAATTTTGGAATCTGCAGTCGGCAAGTATGTCGATGAACAGGTTTCACAAGGTAGAGCTGTTGGAGAGTTAAATCATCCGGAAGGACCAACAGTAAACCTTGACAAAGTTTCTCATAAAATCACTGAACTCAAATTTGAGGGAAATGATGTTTATGGAAAAGCATCAATACTTAAGACTCCTATGGGTCAAATCGTAACTGGTTTGCTTGAAGGTGGTGTTAAGCTTGGTGTATCAAGTCGTGGTATGGGAACTCTTGCGAACAAAAACGGAACCATGTATGTGAAGGATGACTTTATGTTAGCCTCCGTAGACATAGTCCAGGACCCTTCTGCTCCGTCAGCTTTTGTTAACGGTGTTATGGAAGGTGTTGATTGGATATGGAATAATGGTATCCTACAGCCGCAAGAAATTGAGAAAATTGAGACTGAAATAAAACGTACTCCCGCTAAGCATCTAGCTGAAGCAGAGATGAAAGCGTTTAAAAATTTCCTCTCTAAACTTTAATAAACTCAAAACTTAAGAGGACAATATAAATGTCAATGACAGATGAAATCAAAAAAGTTGTCGCTGAAGGCGTTGAAGACGAATCAGTAACTCAAGATGAAAATCTCGAAAGTGCTGACGAAGTTGTTGAAGAGGAAGTTGAAGTTACTGAAGCTAAGGTAAAGGAAGAAGAAGAAGACGAAAAGGATTCTGAAGAAGAAGACGAGGAAGAGGTAGAGGAATCTGCTGATGAAGACGAGTCAGACGAAGAAGATGAAGACGAAGTCGAAGAAGTTTCTATTCCAAAAACTAAAGCTGGTGTAATTAACGCTGCTCTCGATATGCTGAAGAAAGCGAGAAAAGACGAAGCGCAACAGTTGTTTGCAAAGATGGTAAAGCAAGTATCTGAATCTGAAGACGAAGGTGGAAAGGTTAAAAAAGCTGAAAAAGCTGGACCTGGTAAAGCCAAAGTTGAAGATGCAGACTGGGACGAAGATCTAGATCTTATCGTTGCAGAAGAAGCTACACTATCTAATGGATTCCGTGATAAAGCTGGTGCTATCTTTGAAGCTGCTTACAAATCAAAAGTAAGTGCTGAAATCGATAGATTAGAATCAGAATATGCGCAAAATCTTGAATCTGAAGTAAACGATCTAAATGAATCATTAGTAGAAAAGGTAGATTCTTACCTTAACTATGTAGTGGAAAATTGGATCAATGAAAACGAAGTTGCAATCGAAGCCGGTCTAAGGACTGAAATCGCTGAGCAATTTATGGATTCTTTACAAACAGTATTCAAGGAACATTACATTGAAGTTCCAGAAGGAAAAGCAAACCTAATCGACGATCTCGCCGATCAAGTTGCTGAACTTGAAGAACAACTCAATAAAACCACAGAAGATAATATTCAACTACATGAGAAATCTCAATCGTTCGAAAGAGCTGATGTAGTAAGAAGACAATCTTCGGGCTTGGCAGTAACTGAAGCTGAAAGATTAGCATCTTTAGTTGAAGATATTGATTTTGACGATGCACAAACTTTCGAAATGAAAGTTAAAACCATCAAAGAATCATACTTCGATAAAGAAGTTAAGGAATCAGTAGATGAATCTGATGCTTTAGCTGGAGAACAGGATAACACTCTTACTGAGTCAAAATCTTCTTCAATGAATGCATACACACAAGCTATTAGTAAACACATTAAATAACCTAAAGGGGAAAATAAAAAATGTTTAGTGCAGACGAAAAATTAATGGAGAAATGGTCTCCCGTCCTGGAACATGGAGATGTTCCTAGTATCGACGATAGATACAAAAAGGCAGTAACTGCAAGACTTCTTGAAAACCAAGAAGTTGCTTTACAAGAAGAAAGAGTACAACAATCATTTGGTAATGTAACAGAAGCACACGCTAACGCGACTGGTTCTAACATTGCTAACTTTGATCCAGTACTTATCTCACTTGTAAGACGTGCAATGCCAAACTTAATTGCTTATGATATCGCTGGCGTTCAGCCAATGAGTGGACCTACTGGTCTTATCTTTGCAATGAAGTCAAAATACTCAACTCAAGGTGGAACAGAAGCTCTGTTCAACGAAGCTGATACTGATTTCTCAGGAGCAGGTACACATCAAGCAGATCCTACTGGTCTTGCTGGTGCTACAGATGGTTCATCACCTGCTGATGGCTCTCTAGCTACTGATTCTGATACTTTATCAACATTCGGTGCTGGTCTTCCAACTGCTACTGCGGAACAACGTGGTATGTCAGGTGGCGCTGGTGCGGCTTTTGGTGAAATGGCTTTCTCAATCGAGAAATCTACAGTAACTGCTAAGTCAAGAGCTCTTAAAGCTGAATACACCATGGAACTTGCACAAGATCTTAAAGCTGTGCACGGTCTAGACGCTGAAGGCGAACTAGCTAATATCCTATCTGCTGAGATCCTTGCTGAGATCAACAGAGAAGTTATCAGAACAGTTCTTTCTAAAGCTAAAATTGGTGCTCTTCAATCAAACGTAGCTCTTAAAGGTGTGTTTGACGTAGAAACTGATTCAGACGGTAGATGGATGGCTGAGAAGTTCAAAGGTCTTATCATGCAACTCGAAAGAGAAGCTAACGTTATTGCTAAAGAAACAAGACGTGGAAAAGGTAACTATGTTATCGTTTCTTCTGATGTTGCTTCAGCTTTGGCTGCTTCAGGCATGTTGGACTATTCACCTGCATTGTCAACTACTTTGAACGTTGATGATACTGGTAATACTTTTGCTGGTGTTCTTAATGGTAGAATGAAGGTCTATATTGATCCTTATGCAACTACAGACTTTGCGTGTGTTGGTTACAGAGGTTCTAATCCTTATGACGCTGGTATGTTCTACTGCCCATACGTTCCTTTGACTATGGTCAAGGCGATTGGTGAAGAAGACTTCCAACCTAGAATTGGATTCAAAACAAGATACGGTATGGTTGCAAATCCATTCGTAGCTGCTGATGGTGTCGGTACTGATCGTGCTAACCCATACTTCAGAATCTTCAGAATCGACGGAATCATGGAGTAAATCCTGATTTAGTTAATTCTAATTCGACTAAAAGGGGCTCTTCGGAGCTCCTTTTTTTTGCCTAGCGTTTTAATCATTATAAATAGATATATGGAAAATACTAAAGAAGACGGCCGATGGAATTGGTGGGGATTATTAGAGATAGAACCAGAAGTGGAGGAAGAAGATGGCACTGACAACGAATAAAAACTTTTTAAGTCCAGTAGGATTTACATTTAAACTAGACGCAAGTAACTTTGCTAATACAGAATATTTCTGTACTCAGGTTACTATGCCGGGTCTATCATTAGCCGAAGCTACAGTTCCATATAGAGGTCTTAATCTTTCTATGACTGGCGATCGTTTAACTTTTGAAGATTTAGCTATTAGGTTTAATGTTACTGAGAACATGGAAAATTATATAGAGATATTTAATTGGATGCATAATATTATTGGAACAGGTGGTACTGAAAATCAATATAAGTTTGATGCTACTCTTATGATTATGTCTTCTCATAATAATTTAACAAAATCTATTAGATTTAAAGACGTATTTCCAACCAGTTTAACTGCAGTAGAATTTAACTCACAATCAAGTGACGTAGAATACTTGCAAGCAGATGTATCATTTAGGTATACAGCATTTGAATTTGAATAAAGAACCTTTACTTTTATCATAAACTGTGATATAATAAGGGTATAATATAACATAAATTATGGAGACATTATGAATTTAGAATCAATTTTAGCGATGTGGAAACAAGACTCAGAAATAGATGAAGTCCAATTGGATGAATCGTCTAGAGATTCCGCTAAACTACACTCAAAATATTTAGATCTCTATTCTGTTGCTAAACTTAAACAGAAAGACTTAGATCTTAAATTTAAAGTAATACTTAGAGACAAGTTTAAACACTATAGTGGAAAATTGACTCAAGAAGAAATGGATAGAAAGGGATGGGATTATGATCCGTTAGGTGGGTTAACTGTCTTAAAAGGCGATTTAGATAAATGGTATGATGCAGATGAGGTCATACAAGAACATCAAATGAAGATGGCTTATGCTGGTGAAGTTGTAAGCACACTTAAAGAAATCCTTGATAATATCAAATGGAGACATCAAACAATTAAAAACATGATTGAGTGGAGAAAGTTTACTAGTGGTATATAAAGATTTCTTATCACAAAATGAATTAGATCTAATAAAAGTTACACGACCAACTAATCAATGGTGGGTTGAAGGTATAACGAATAGTGATACTAATTCTCGTATTGTAGATACCTTTGATATAACCGGTTCTATTGGCTGGTTAGACCAAAAGGTGTTTACTTTTATAAAAAATTTAAAATTAAATTACGATATAAACGCAATTAACGAAACTAAGTTACTGCAATATAATACCGGTGGAAAATACGATTGGCACCAAGATGTTTTATGGAGCCAAAAGCTGCATAGAAAATTTACATATATAATACAGTTAAGCGAAAAAAATGAATATACAGGTGGAGATTTTGAGTTTAGAGATGCTAAACATGTCGACATGAAGCATGCTCGCGATGTAGGAACTATGATAGTATTTCCATCTATTCTTTACCATAGAGTTACGCCTCTAATAAAAGGGCAAAGACATTCAATAGTAGGTTGGGTTGTTGGACCACAATGGAAGTAATTACTTATACAAAATTAAATGAGACTTTGATTCAAGTAGATTGTGAACCGTCTACTGGTCAAGAGTTATCTGAACACTTTTGCTTTTATGTGCCAGGTTATAAGTTTATGCCGGCATATCGTAACAGAATGTGGGATGGAAAGATCAGATTATTCAATATGAGGGATAAAACCCTATATTGTGGTCTTGTCAGTTATCTGAAGCAATTCTGTGAGGAGCGTGGGTATCAGATAAAAGAGCACTATATCAATGGCTTAAGTGATTCCCATATCACTGAAAAGATTGATTTAGAGGCCTTTATTACAGAATTGGGCCCTAGCGTGAACGGAGTAGGTATAATACCCAGGGACTATCAAATCGATGCACTCTCGCGCACCATAAACGATGGAAAGAGACTGCTTTTAAGTCCTACAGCATCCGGTAAGAGTTTAATCATATATATGGCATTGAGATATTTCCTTAAGTATTTTGAAGGTAAGGTATTAATCATTGTCCCTACAACTTCCCTAGTAGAACAGATGTATAGTGATTTTGATGACTATTCTAAACTTGACGATTTATGGAATGCTCACGAAGAATGTCATAGAATATATTCTGGCAAAGATAAGATCAACATACCACAAAGAGTTATAATCAGTACATGGCAATCGATTCATAAATTCCCAGCTGATTGGTTTACAGAATATGGTATGGTAATAGGTGATGAGGCTCATAATTTTAAAGCTAAATCATTAACGTCTATCTTAGAAAAATGTGTGAATGCTCCATTTAAGATTGGTACTACTGGAACATTAGATGGTAGTCAAACACATCAGCTAGTTTTAGAAGGATTATTTGGACCAGTATATAAAGTTACTACTACCAAAGAGTTAATGGATAATAATTCTTTGGCTCAAATGGATATATCAATATTGCTTTTAAAGTATCAAGACGAGTATTGTAAAGCTGTATCTAAAATGAAGTATCAAGAGGAAATCGATTTTATAGTTAAATATGGACCTAGGAATACATTCATATCTAACTTAGCTTTAGATCAAAAGGGTAACACATTAGTATTGTTTAATTATGTTGAAAAACATGGTAAACCATTACATGATATGTTAAGTAAAAAAATAGCAAAAGATCGTAAACTATTTTACGTATCTGGAGAAACTAAAGTTGATGATAGAGAAAATATTAGAGCGATTACCGAAGGACAGCATGACGCTATTATCGTTGCTTCTTTGGGTACTTTTTCAACTGGTATTAATATTAAACGCTTACATAACATAATATTTGCTTCTCCTTCAAAAAGCCAGATCAGAGTATTGCAGTCGATTGGTAGAGGATTACGCATCAGTGGAGATGATATAAATACTAAGGTATACGATGTTGCAGATGATTTACATTGGAAGAGTACTAAAAACTATACATTAAATCATGCAGCTGAAAGAATTAAAATTTATTCTAAAGAAAGATTTAAATTTAATGTATACGACATAAACATATAACAGAGATGTGTACACAAATATGAAGAATTTAAACATAAGACAATTCAAATTACTTAATGGGGAAGAGATTATCGCTCTAGTGAGCGAGAAGACCGATTCCGGATCATATATAATTGAAAGGCCGTATAAAATAACTTATGGAATGATCGGTGGATTATATTTTGTACCATGGTTTCAATTTTCTTCACAAAAACTCTTTAAGCTTCATCAGGGTAAGATAATGTATCATGTTGAAATTGATAACGATATTAAAGAAGAATATATTAAATTAGCAAAGGATGGAATGAGACCTAAAAACACCAAGCCTCAGTTTAAATCAGCAGACGAGCTTATGCAACAGTTGGCTGAAGAAATGGATGCTGAAATGGGTATTGAAGAAGATTATAATCAACTTCAAGGGAATAAAACAGTACATTAATACTGTATACCTCTAACCTCCCCGGTTGACTATATTATTATATCACATTTTTAGCGAAAAGTAAAGGACTTTATCATTTATTTTCAATTATTTAAAAAATAAAAAATAACTGTTTACTTTTCAATCAAACTGTGTTATAATAGAACATTATGGAGAATAATCATGACTAAACAAGAAAAGACCAAAAAGCCACACTATATCAATAACAAGGATTTTTCTTTGGCTGTGGTTGAATACGTAACTCGCGTTAACGAAGCAAAGCTTCAAGAAAAACCTACCCCAACAGTAACCAATTATATTGCGCAATGCTTTCTTAAGATATCCGAAGGATTGAGCCGAAGGCCCAATTTTGTAAGATACACTTATAGAGAAGAAATGGTTATGGATGCTGTAGAAAATTGCTTAAGAGCTATTAACAATTATAAAATTGAAACAGCTACTAGGACAGGCAAACCTAATGCCTTTTCATACTTTACTCAAATTTGCTACTTCGCCTTTATTAGAAGAATAGCAAAAGAGAAAAGACAACAAGATATTAAATTTAAGTTTATTGAAAAGATGGGTATTGAAGATTTCGTACAAATGGGTATGGATTCAGAAGGAGCTGAGCAAACTATGCAATATGTTGATACTTTAAGACAAAGAATTAGTAGAGTACAAGACTCTGATAAAGCTATCAAAGAATTTGCAAAAGAAGAAAAAGCAAAACTTAAAAAACTAGAATTATTTATGGCATAATGAAATGAAAAATAGATTTGATTTAGAAACAGATATAATGCAAGCTTGGAACACTACAGAAGATATTGATTTAATTTATCATGCAACAGATAAGTTAAAGTTAAATGCTGAAGATTGTGATACATTACAAAACCAATTGCTAGGTCTAAAATATATTACAGAGCTAAGATTTCAAAAGCTTTGGGATACATTTGAAAGCTCAATTGACAATGGAGTATTTAATGACTTGGAATCATAAACCCGCCGAAGAGAAACCGTATATTACATTGACTTGTAATCCATACGAAGATAAAAGTTCAACTAATACACGAATCACCATTGACGTAATGGAAAAAGATTTAAGTCGAGATGATATGATTCAAGTCTGTGAGGACTTTATAAAAGCTATGGGATATAATTTTAGTGAAAAAGAATGTTTGGGCATTGAGGTCCACGATTAAATGAAAGTAGCAATATTAAACGACACACATTGTGGTACAAGAAATTCATCCGATATATTTTTAAATTATCAAGGTAAGTTTTATAGAGACATATTCTTTCCTTATTTAAAAGAACACAACATTACAAACATTCTACACCTTGGTGATTATTATGAACACAGAAAGTTTGTTAATTTTAAAGCATTAAATCAAAATAGAAAAGATTTTTTAGAACCAATGAGAGACGCTGGTATTACTATGGATATTATTCCAGGTAATCATGATGTCTATTTTAAGAATACCAATGAGTTATGTAGTTTAAAAGAACTTTTAGGATATTTTACTAGTAACGTTAATATAGTCATGAAGCCTACAGTATTAGATTACGATGGCTTAGGTGTTGCAGTAATACCATGGATTAATAACTCAAACTATAAAGAATACACTGATTTTGCATTAAATTGTAAAGCAGATATTCTTGGTGCTCATTTGGAACTAAAAGGATTTGACATGATGGCAGGGATGCCTAATCCACATGGTATGAATGCTGATATCTTTGAAAGATTTGAATCAGTTCTATCTGGTCATTTCCACACTAAATCTAGTAGAGATAATATTCACTACCTAGGTTCTCAAATGGAATTTACTTGGGCAGATGTAGATGATCCAAAATATTTCCATATTCTAGATACTGAAACAAGAGAAGTTACACCGGTACGTAATCCTATTACTATATTTAAAAAGTTTGTATATGATGATGAGAAGGTCGATTATTCAAATATTGATATATCTCAATTTGAACACAAATTTGTAAAGATCATTGTACTAAACAAAACTGACCTTTATATGTTTGACCGGTTCTTAGATAAACTTCAATCTATAGAAACTTATGAATTGAAAATTGCTGAAAACTTTGAAGAGTTTCTCGGTGAAAGCGTTGAAGATGAAAAAGTGTCTTTAGAAGATACAACAGAATTGCTAGACTCTTATGTCGAAGCTGTTGATACTGATCTAGATAAAGAACACATAAAAGTGAAATTAAGAGAGCTATATACTGAAGCTCAAAATTTAGAGGTAGTATGATCCATTTTAAAGCCGTACGGTGGAAGAATTTCTTATCCACAGGCAGTGAATATCTTGAAATCCAATTAGATAGAACTCCATCAACATTAATTGTAGGACAAAACGGAGCAGGTAAATCAACTTTATTAGATGCGCTTTCCTTTGGTTTGTTTGGTAAAG
>Ga0209092_10001864_pt1 | contig 19985 bp, 11 predicted proteins | sample FraStrMetagenome_FD_187446 | JGI IMG/M metagenome (GOLD analysis project Ga0209092, IMG submission 187446) | Marine eukaryotic phytoplankton communities from Arctic Ocean - Fram Strait ARC3M Metagenome (SPAdes) (version 2) | ecosystem: Environmental > Aquatic > Marine > Oceanic | place: Fram...
CTGATTCGTTAGTTGTTAAAGTTTTAAAAAGCATAAATGCTGTAACAATGGCGAGTGATATGGATGAGAACGTTTATATCTATGAGTATCAATCAGAAAAACCTTATAAGACATTAACAGAAGCACAGACTGTTCGCGTTTATGATAAAGTACCCGTTAGAGCTTTAGCTCAAGACGTTGCTGGTAATAGGGTAATATATGGTAACTTTAGAGACAAGCACACTCCATATTCAACTTTAAATTATAATTGCACTGTTCAATCTAAAATAGATCTTTATACTTCTTTTGTTGAGTATCCTAACTCTACATTAAAACAAAATAGAACTTATCAAATTGGTTGGGTTTTAGCAGACAAATATGGCAGACAATCGTCTGTAATACTATCTCAATACGATACTACTTCAGCTGGCTCCGCTAGTTTATTATTTGGCGGATCTACTGTTTATCATCCTTATTATGATGCGAATGATTCCTTAGATGTTAAAACATGGTTTGGTGATGCTGCTTTGGTTTTACTTAATGAAACAATAGGTGATTTTACAGTTGGTTCAACTGATAGAAACCTAGCCACAGGAGCACCTGGTTTATATGCAGAACCAAAAGCTCGTTGGGTGGTTGACAATTCAACTAATGATTCTTTAACTGTTAACGCAAATGGTATTTGGAATTTAACATTTAGTACACCTACTATAGGTACTTTACCAACAACTAATGACTATCTAAGAGGTGAGTTTGTTGATTACACTAAAATAATAAATATATCTAGCACAGCTGGTGTTACTTTGATTCAAACTGCAGATAAACCAAATTTATATTATTTATATTTATTTGAAAATACAAATGAAGACACTAAGTTTGCTTATTCTATAAATCCTTTAGGTTGGTATTCATATAAGATTGTTGTAAAACAAAGAGAACAAGATTATTATAATGCTTTTTTACCAGGATTTTTAGATGGTTACCCAAGCACTATGACTCAAGGTTCTCAAGTTAATTATATTACAACTTCAAGTGGTGGTGGTGGTGTTGTTGATGGCTCTTATGCTGAATTAGAAAGCGGAATAAATCAAGTATTGTTTCCTGGTGGTGAATTAAATAACACTGCACATGCTATTTTACTTAATGATAATATAAACAAAATACCAAGAGACTTACAAGAAGTTGGCCCTGATCAAACGCAGTATAGAAGTAGTGTTGAGCTTTTTGGAAGAGTAGAAAACTCAGCTGAAAGTTTTAACATTACAGGTTTTACCTGGGCAGGTGGTGGTCAACAAGCTGCTAGTAATGTTACATCAATAAGTTTCGATGGTGCTAATGATCCTATTACAAATACAGGTGTATTTAATCCGCCAAATATAAAATCAGAGCCTATAGAACCTGGTATGGGTTTAATATTAGCTCCTTTTCAACAAGCCGATCCTACACAAACCCAATTTCCAGGAAAGTTTTCAAAAGCAACTCTTGTAACTAAGGTAGAGACAGTGGTTGACCCGGTTACAGGAAGTGACGTAACCACAGTTACTTTTTCGCCAGGTGGTGCAATACCAGCAGATGCTGATAATATAATAATAGAGTACGGTGATAATAAACAATATTATCCTTTAAAGAAAGCTGATATAGCTTCAACTATAGGAACCGCGGATGATTTAAGTTTTTATCAATTTTCTGTTGATAATTTTAACGGCAGTGCTGCTAAAAATTTATATCAATTAGAAACAAATCCTATTGTAGCTAGATTTTCAACAAACAAAAAAATTGGAACTTTAGCTGACGAAATGATTCCTTGGCTTAGTATATATGAAACAGCTCCTGTAGATTCTTTATTAGATATATTTTGGGAAACAGCTACTGGTTGGAATTACATATCTGATATTAATCAAGATGTTGAAGCTGGGTCAGATAATCCTATTGGATTCAGCGATCGAGATTTTAAGTTTATTGAAAACCAAAACTTTGATGGTACAGATATTGATATATTGACTGGTGTAACAGGCGCTACTAATTCTCCTTGGATAACAGATATATTTTATCCTGTAAATAACACAGGTGTTTTTTTAACTAATACAACTGTAAGTTTATTTCAAGTTACAAATTTTGACGGTCCTAACGGTGCTGATGTAACTACAGATTTCCAGCTACTTCAAGTGCCACAATCAAGCGTAGATCGACCAGGTGGTTATAGAATTAAATTTGTAAATCAAAACCACGTTTTTTTAAATGATGCTAATACAGTAGAAAGATTTCGTTTTTCATTATCTATAGATTACAATGGCACAACAACAACAAGATCTTTTGAAGAAAGATTAGCTAACTTTGCACCAAGTTTTACAAATGCTTGTCCATTATTTCAAACCTCAGGGCAGACAAATACTGGAACTGTTGTAGACTTAAGCGCTGTTAACGGAACTGAATTAACTGCTTCTGAAAGTAATCAATTGTATTTTAGTATATTAAGTGGTAATGCTAACAACTATTTTGTATTAGATTCTGGTACAGGTGTTATTACTTTGTCACAAACACTAGGAACTGCCCCTGCTTATGGAGAATTTGTACCTCTAGGTGTTTATCCATTACTTGTAAAAGTATCTGATGCTACTTTATCAGATGGTACCGAACTTATATCAACAGATCCACGCTATCAAACAAAATCTGATACCTGCCTGATAACAATAACTATTGGCCCAGAGCAAGTTCCACCTTATTATCAAGGAGATCAACAAGTTGATCAGTTTATATACGCGCAAGTATGTGATGGGTCAAGCACTATAGTAACAGCAGATCAAGTTGGAGGCTATTATTTTGGACCAAGTCCACTTGTCAATGGTGTATTACCAACTGCCCCGGTTACTTGTGATGTAACATACGTAGTTGGAGGAAACTTAAACCAAAATTTAAATCCAACAGTTTTTGATAGCGGTGTACTTCTTTTAACTGCTAGAATAGAAAACGCAATGACTTGTAGCCCAAGTACCCCGCTAACTAATAGTACTTTTGTTAAAAAATTTAATATATGGCACAGAGCTGCTGACGCAACAATACCAAACCCAAACTCATGGACTCTTGTAAGTGATTGGAATGGCGGAATATTATTACCAGGATCAAGTGCAGTTAATAACCCTGTCGGTCAAAATGGTCCAATAGACGCAGCAACAAGTTTGGCTGCTACTGTAAATTCAGCAATTCCAACAAACTATGGTAACGAAGGAGCGAGAACTACTTTTAAATACATAAGTGGAGATGATTTGCCAGGTGAATATTTTGTTGAATTAGAAGTTAAATACGATGACAGCTTTGCAGTCGGAAATTGTGCGTGCGACGGCCAAGGTGCGCAGTCAGATTATCAAGGATATGTAACTCTTTCTATAGAAGATGCTTACTATAATGGTTGGACTGCAGATCCAAGTAACCCTGGAGCATATGTACAAGATTCAGGTGTACCACTTTCGTATGAATACAGAGTTCAAACACAGGGCGGAACTCAAACAGATATTACCGGTTACGCATCTAATGTACCAAATTTAGGAAATCCAAATGATGGAGATGTAGTGTACGCTCAAGCCAAATATGGAGGAAATGTTAGACAGTTTTTTACTGATGCGACACTAATAACACCTTGGAATCCAGCAACTCTTAACCCTCCAGAATCTAGATATCACTGTTTCATTGGAATAAACTCGCCTGCTACATCCCCTGTTACCGGGGCTCAAGAGTGGAATGACCTTGATCCTCCAACAGGGACTAATTGGACAAACACAAGTCCTAGGCAGCCATTTTACATGAATCAAGTAACCACTCCATATTTTCTTGCTAAGTTTGATAAAGACACTGGAACTGTAATTGAAGGCACTTGGCCTGCAAGCAATGTTAATAATTTAACAACTGGAACTATTGTTAAAACAGCGCAAGTAGCTTGGCCTGGTGCTTCTTCAACTGTAGCTACTATAGGGGAAGTACCGTGTCCAATATTTAATGAAGTAGCATACAATTAAATTTCATAAAAAACAAGTAATAATATAATATGGCAGCAACTATAGAAGTAAACTATTTTAACTCTTTTTGGATAAAGAAGATGGATTCTATAGTAGAGGTAAAAGCTTCTACGTCTACAATAACAGCGTCAGCAGTCAGTGCTACTCAAACCATAGGACAAACTGCAAACACAAGTTTAGGCGTTGGTCAAAGAGTTTTTGCTAAAGACGCAAATGGTGTTGATGTTGTTAATTTTCCTAAAACCGTTTATTTAAACAGTTTTAACGCTTCTCCTCCATTTACTGTAACTCTTTCAGAGTCGGTTAGCTTACAAGCAACTGATGTTTTAATTTTTGGAAAAATTGAAGATTTTACTGAAATACCAAGACAGTACACTTCAGATGAAAGTGATTGGTATGCTGAAGAAGCAAGAATAAGAGGCGGTTATAACAACACTAATGTTGACTTAGGAGTTAAGGCTTATTTGGTTGAAGATAATCCAAATCAAAACCATAGATTTAATTCTATGATATATTCTGGTATATTCAATTCAAGAACAGGTGTTAATAATTCTAATCAGTTTTCTGTTGCAGAATCAATAACAAGAAGTGTAGATCCAGCAAAAGGATCAATACAAAAACTCTATGCAGAAGATACAAATTTAGTTATATTTCAAGAGCTTAAAGTAAGTAAAGCTTTAATAGATAAAGACGCTATTTATACTCAGGAAGGACAGGCACTACAAGCTGCATCTAATGTAGTAATAGGTGGTATTGTTCCTTATGCTGGAGAGTATGGAATAAGTACAAATCCAGAATCGTTTGCTGTTTTTGGTTTTAGAAAATATTTTGCAGATAAAAATAAAAATTTAATATTAAGACTTTCTCAAGATGGCATTACAGAAATATCATCATCTGGCATGGTTGATTACTTTAGAGATAAATTATCTACAGTTTCAAATTTAAATCCAGTTTTAGGAGGTTGGGATCAACACAATAAGCAGTATGCTTTGTTTATTAAAGGCAATACAAACGAAACATTGTCTTTTGATGAGTCGGTTAGAGGTTGGACAAGTAGGTTTAGTTATGTGCCAGATAGAATAGGTAGTTTAAGAAATAATTTTTATACTTACAAAGACGGTAATCTTTGGCAGCATTATTCAAGTAATGTTAATAGAGCTAGTTTTTACGGAGTTGATTACGCATCTAATGTTACGTTAATTTTAAATCCTAAACCTTCAATGGTTAAGGTTTTTAAAACTATAAATTACGAAGGTGCTGGAGATTGGGTTATTCCTGCTAATGGTATTATAACAGATCAAGACACTGGGCTACAAATATCACAATATCAAATACCAACAAGTTTAGCTGATTTAGAGACTTCTTTATTTACTAATAATTTTAAAAGAAAAGAAAACAAGTATTTTGCAAATATAGTAAACGTTTCAGCTGTTACACCTGGAGAAGTTTTGTTTGGTCAAACAATGACCGGCGTAAAAGGTTTTACTTCTACGATTACATTTTCTTCTCCTTTACAAGCTGATGGTGTGACCCCGGTGGCTCAGACAACGAAAAAAGAATTATTTGCTGTGTCTTCTAATTATGATCAATCATCTTATTAAATAAAATTAAATGAAATTAATTACAAGAAAAATAGAAGAAAAAGACTGGGATACACTATGTGAATGGTGGAACGGGCATAATTTTCCTATCCCTTCTAAAGACGCTTTACCAGAACATGGTATGGGTGGATTAATAGTTGAGCAGGATGGACTTCCTGTTATAGCTGGTTTTTTATTTCAAACAAACACTAAAGGTTGTTGGTTTGAGTTTATAATATCTAATCCAGACTATAAAGAAAGTAGAGAAAAAATAACTAAAGAGCTAGTAAACAAAGCAGAAATAGCCGCTAAAATATTAGGTTATAAATACATGTTGTTTGTTGGAAAAAGTAAAGGTTTAATTAAAAATTTTGAAGAACTAGGCTGGACTAAGGATCCTGTTCCTTCTTTTGAAATGATGAAAAAAATACAATAATATGGCAGCAGTAACAACAGCGGTAGTAGGTGTAGCCTCGGCAGGTATAGGTATGATTGGCGCAAATCAAGCCGAGAAAGGTGCCAAAGGCGCAAGAAACAACGCAGCTAATGAAAAAAGAAGATTAGAAGCAGAATTACAAGCGCTAGAAGACAGCAGACAACCAATAATAAACCCTTATGATGGTGTAACAGATTTAAGTGGTAATCTAAGTAATCCATATGCTAATCTAGGCGTTGCTACTCAAGCGGCTGAGTTTCAAGCTGAGCAAGCTGACATGTCTTTAGCGAACACCTTAGACACAATAAGAGCAACCGGAGCAAGTGCAGGTGGAGCTACGGCTTTAGCGCAAGCTGCTTTGTCTAGTAAAAAACAAATATCAGCTAGTATAGAAATGCAAGAAGCTTCTAATCAAAAACTAGTAGCTCAAGGCGAAGCACAACTTCAACAACAAAGAATGGCTGAACAGCAAAGGTTACAAAATGCGGATGTCATGGGTAAACAATTTGTTTTTGGAGCACAAGATAGTAGAGAAAATCAACAACTAAACAGGAAAGCTGGATTAGTAGATAATGCTAGCGCTGATTTAAGATCTGCAGAGGCTGCTTATGGATCTGCACAAGCTGGAAAATATGGAGCTGCTCAAAACATGATGGGATCACTAAGTGGTATTGCCGGTGTCCTTTAAAAATTATAAAACAAAAAAATTATGGCTGGAGCATACGAAAATCCACAAAGATTAACAGGAGACACATACGCTAGTGCATTTAGTAGAGGAATAAACCAAATGAATCAAGGTATTTCTCAAAAACAACAAGCCGACGAGCAAGAAAGAAAAAGAGCTGAACAAAAACAACAAGCCGATCAGCAGCGTGTTTTAGAAAACATGCAACGTATTCAAGGCAGCGCTGACGTTTGGAATCTAGAGCAGATGAGCAATCTTGCTACGGCTCCTAAAACAAATGCGCTTCAAGACGAGTTAACTAGAACTTTAAATGATAGAATAGATATTGCTACTCAAGCTCAAATTTATTTAAAAACACAGTTTGGTGATAAAGAAAAAAGAATGTCAGCTCAAAAAGCTATAACAGATTATTACGATCTTTTAAACTTAACCAAAACAGCTACGCAAAACTTTGTTGCAACTGGAGACTACTGGAGAGAAAACGCCGCTGAAATAGGAAACAAAGTAACTATAATTGGTAGCACTCAAGAAGAAATAGCTAATAATCAGTTTTTCGTTAACGCACTAGGTGGTATATATTCTGATGCAGAATTTGAAATGGTTTATGATGAAGATAAAAACGATATAATGATAAAAATATCGGGTAACGAACCTGAAAGACTTGAAGATGGTCAATTAATTGAAGGCGAATATAGAGAAAAATACATAAGTGCTAGAGCTTGGAACGCTCAATCAGCAGAAAACAAACAATTTTCTTTTGTGTCAAATGTTCCTCAAATAGTTTCTGAAAGTTTAGAAAGAATGAAACCAGCAGATAAAACACCTAACAATGATGGTTTAGGTATTATAAAAACTAATGGTCAATTTGCAGATAAATACTGGAGCAAAGAACAAATATTTAGAGATAAAATTGAAGTACAAGGCAGTGGATCTAGAAGAACAGAAGAAGTTAGACAATACTTAAATGTTGATGAAATAAAAAAAGACATGATGAGTATATTAAAGTCGAAAATTTCTGGTGTTAATAGTAACGTTCAAATGGCGGCTAATGCTTGGAATGTTGATTTAAAACAATTAAATAAAGGTATAGAAAACGAATACCAAACACTACAACCAACAGATGAACAGTTTGAGCAAGTACTTTTTGAGCAAATTATACAAGCAAGAACTAGTGGTTTAAAGCAAGATGAAAATGGTTTTTACTTGTCTGGCGGTAAATCAGTTATTGCTCCTACAAAATCAACAAAAATAGATCCGCCAATACCAACTTACAGAAACGATTATTATAGCAATATAGTTCGAGGAGGTGCTGGAGGCCTTAGTAATACTCAAGTAACTCTTAGTAATTTAACTAAAATAACAGGTCCAAAGTCCAAGTATATGACTAAAGAGAATATATATGAAACTTGGTTAAATACTCCTTTTGGTGAGTTTACCGATACTACCAACGCAGAACATTATGAAAAAAGAGATGAAGATCCAAAGGTTGTTTTTAATAAACTAGCACCTAAAGACGGTTTATATAAAATAATAAGTAATAAACCTGTCTATGCAGGTAATTATAATCTTGAAAGCGCGGTTGACAGGCTTAAGTTTGCTTTAGATAATACAACTTCTTCAGAAAGAACTAGCGTACAAAAAACAACGTTAATGAAAACGGCTAGACAAATAGATTGGCAGGCTAACAATCCTAAAAAAGCTGACGAAACTTTAACTGAATATGCTGAAAGAATGAATAAGGCTATAAAATAAAAAAAAATGGAAATATACATTTTACCAAATGGACAAGAGGTAGATCTTACCGGATATCCTGAAAATGAAATAGTTATATGGTTATCTGATAATCCTGGAGCTACAAAAAAAGCAGGGGGCGATGCAGCGGGTGCAAGTGCAGCGCCTCAGAACAACATGTTCGCACCTCAAGAAAATACGGGTTTAGTTTCGGAGACTTCTTCTTTGGAATTTCCAGAGAGTGATCAACAAGATCTATATGGATTACCAGAAAATGTAATTGAAAGCACCAATGCAACAAAGGCTGGGCTTGGTAGTTATTTTAACAAATACAATAATGAAGATTTATTAGCAACAGATAAATTTAGTAATTCTAATCAAGCTATATTTGAAGACGATAATATTCAGGCTGCTGTAGATAACAACTTTATAACTGAAGATGATTTAATTATAGCTGGATATCAAGAAAGCCCAGGAGCTATATCTGTGCTTAATTTTATTAGTGACGACGAAAAACAAAAAGCTAGAAGAAAAATAAGTAATTTTCAGTCAAAGGATAAAAAAGAAATTACAAGCTATATTGATCTTCAACAACTAAACGAACCTTATATATACGAGAATGATTACGTCCCCGAAAATCAAACAAGTGAATTAAACAAGCAATCAATGTCTTTGTATTCTCCAGAATTAGCTGAAATGATGGACTTTGAAGACGGTCTTTCATTTGTTGATGAAATGTATAATAATGAAGAATTATCTAGTAGAAACATAAACACAAAAGATTTTGGTGGTTTTCTACAAGCTAAAGGATATGACAAAGACTTGAAGAGGTTTTTAGAGTTAGACATGGACAAAAGAAACTATGGTAAATACTATGAACCACAGTTAGCACTTGAAGCAAGAAAACTACAATATTTAAATTTATATATAAACGATCAAGTTCAAAGAGACATTAAGCAACAACAGCTTATGTATGAAATGGAAACAGGTATTGATCCTAAAAGTATAGACAAAAAGTTTAACATATCTAATGAAAATGTTTTATTACAAGATTATGAAAACTTAATCAAAACAGAATTTCCTCTTATAGCTAATAAACTAGAAAAGCAGGATGAAAAAAACACTATAGAATATCAAAACATGATAAGCAATGGTGGTAATATTGGGGCTGGAAGATTCTTATTAAATATAGCAGGTAACGGTTTAAATGGATTAGGTCAAGCTATAGAAAACTTTAGCAACACTGTTTATGGGGCTTTACCAGGTGATTTTTTTGAAGGAGTCGCAGAAAGTGGTAGAACTGAATTAGCTTTAGAAGAAATGGGTGTTGCTAACACTAGGTTCAGTAGTTTTGGAAGATATGTAAACGCAAGAGGTTATGAATATACTGATCCAAAAACTAAAATAAGATATGTTATAGACGCTAATAACCAAATAATAGATGCTACTAACGAATTAAACGCTACGCCTTTTCTTACAGCGCAACAACAAGACGATATAAGAGAAAAAGCTAGAAAAGGAAATAGAAAAGGTACATCTTTTAGTACTCTTGGAGCTTTTGATGCAGGGGCAAATGTTATTGGAGATTTGTTTTTTCAAATAGCCCTGCAAAGAGGTATGGGTAATGGAATTAAAGCAGTTGGAGGTATTACAAAAGGTTTTGGTATTTTAGGTAAAACTAAAGACTTTTTAAGATCAGTTCCAATAAAAAGAAATATGGCTGAGGCTATAATAGGCCAAAGTACATTAGGTTTTTCTAGAGGTTATGAAGAGACATTGAAACAAGCTAGACAAGCAGGTGTTAATGATGATGATGCTAGAGAGTTAGCTTTTATAGCTTCAATTCAAACAGGTATATTGTATGCCGCAACCGCACCATTAAACCCTAGAACTAGAGCTGCAGACGCTTTTTTCGGCAAGGTTAAAAACGAGTTTGTAAAAGAAGCTTTAGAAAAATACGCTCAAAAAGGTGTACAAGGTTTTAGACAAAGTCTAGCATCAAAAGGAAGAACTCTTTTTAATTTAGGGGGCGAAGGTTTGAAGGAGGTTTTTCAAGAAAACGTTCAACAAGTTGGTGAAACTTTTGCTGTAAACAAAAACACAAACGAATCAGCTGGAAGAAAAATAATGAAAGACACTATGTCTTTGCAAGATTTTTTAGACACAACTATACTTTCTTTTTTCGCTGGAGCTATAATGCCAGGCGCTGGAGTTGCTGTTAGAGGAGTTAAGAAAACAGCTAGACAATTATTAGGTATGAGTTCTGTTGATAGATTTAACAATCTAAGTTACTTAGCTTATAAGAAGAAAGAGACTCTTGAACTGTTAGCTAGTCAAGTAGATCAAGGTATATATACACAAGAAGAAGCAGATCAAATTATAGAAGAGTTAACTGTTTTCAATGACAATATAAATAGAATGCCTACTGATATTAGCGCTGAAGCAGCTGAAGAAATATTAGGAGATGTAAATGAAGTTGGTAAACTAAGAAATCAACGAAAAACAGAAGACAAGTCTTTTAATGCAACAACAGACGAGAGAATAAAAAAGTTAGATGAAAAAATACAAAGAGTATATTATAACGATTTAACAGCTAGACAGTCAGGTGTTATAGCTGCCGCTATTAAAAAAGGATTAATAAACAATATTGAATGGAAAGAATTTAATTCTTCTCAAGAAATAAAAGATTATTTAATAAACGAGTTAAATTATACACCTGAAAAAGCTAGTTTTAACTCAGAACAATATGGTAATATTATAGAAATAGACGGTAAACAGTATGTTATTATTAACAACGATAAGTCTGCTAAAGACGGAAGAATAGCTGTTAAGCAACATGAGTTTTTACATGGATTAATATATCAAACCATAAAAAACGATCCTGAAGCTCAAATACTTTTAGGTAAATCTTTATTATCTGAGGTGTTGAAAATACAAGATAGATTATCTAATAATGATTCAAAACTAACTGCATTACCTGCTAAATTTTTAAATGATTTTACTTCTTACATAAAATATTATGGAGAACAAACTGCTAAAATAGACGCTGATCTTGCGTCTAACTCTATAACTAAAATAGAACATGCTAATAAGATTTCTCAACTTCAAGGTAAACAATGGGAAGAGGTTTTAACTCTTTACTCTGAAGCTATAAATGTTGGTGCTGTTACTTATGATGAAGATACTTTCACTAAATTAAAAGACGTCATTAGACAGGTATTGCAATTTTTAGGCGTGAAAGATATAACTTTTGGATCTGGAAGAGATGTTTATAATTTTATAAAAGATTATAATAAATCTATGAAATCTAGAACAATGGCTCTGGACAAAAACAAAGCATTTAAAAAGCTAGGAACTGAAGGAGCTAAAGTAGATAAAGAATCTTTAAAGAAAGACATAAGCAAAACCACAAGCGAAATAGGTAAGCCTGTTTCTAAACCAAAACCAAAAACAACAGAAGATTCAAGTGAAGAAGACATTTATACTTTTAATGAAAAATTTGCATTAAAGCCTGAGTCAAGATCTACTAATGAAGAATTTAAAAATAAAGTAAATTCTTTTTACAACAAAAACAAGTGAGGTAAAATATCTCCTGATGATAGAGTTTTTTACGATATAATAGAACAATACGAAAAACCTATACTTCAAAAAGCTTATGTATTGTATGGTAATTTGCCTGATTATAGTGCAGAGGACATGATACAAGAAACTCAAATAGCATTAATACCTCATATTAGAAACTTTAATAAAAAGTTTTTACAACTAAGAGAAGCTAAAAGAAAGCAATTAGAAGATGACAACATGCCATCTAACTCTATAAACAATGAGTTAAATATTCTTGACGAAAAGGGCTACAAAGACGCTAATGGAGATTTAGTTACTGAAAACAACAACTTAAACGGTTGGATAAACTCCCAGCTTAGAAACAAAATGAAAGCTGCTCTTAAAACAGGTAGCGTAACTTCTCAACAGTTCACAGATGAGATAGATGACAGAATAGCTGGCTCAACCCTGGACACAGATAATGATATTTTAGAGCAAGAAAAACAATCTTATGAACAAAGCCAAGATGAATTAACTGAGCTCCTTAGAGATCCTGTTTTTGGCTTTGTAAATTCTGATGGAAAACCTATAGAAATAGACGGAGTTCCTATTGGTGGAGATTTTGCTATTGATTCAAATGATCCTAGTATAGCTGTTAATAGAAGATTAGCAACTGTAAGTGATCCAAGTGAAAAAGCTCAATTAGAAAAACAAAAAAGAGATTTAAAAAGAGGTTTAGAGTTAGAGGCTAAAGAAAGCTTAACAAACGCTGAGGTTAAAGAATTAAAAGAACTTAAGTCTTTTAAAACTTATAGTCTATCTTCAGGTGGTATGATAAAAACTTATGAAGCCTACTCTGAACAAATAAATCCTGCACAAGTTATTATAGCAGAAGTAAAAAGACAAATATTAAGCTCTCGTAATATAGAGAACTTAGATTTTAGAGCATTTAAAGAAAAACTAGCTGTATTGTCTCAAACATTGTCTAGAAGAATGACTTTTCAAAACTCATCTTCATTAGAAGCTTTTATGTTTAGTAATTGGAAGTTAATTTTTGATGTTATAAATAATCCTATTGATCCAGTGACTGGTGAATCAACTTATTCTATAAAAAAATTACCTCCTAGACTTAAAGACTCAGACGATAATGGCAAGCCTAAGAAAGTAAAAAACTTAAATGTTGCTACTTTTTTACAAAACTATTTTGGTTTAGAAGAAGCTACTAGAATAATAGGAAAACTTGCTAAAAATAACAAAGAAAGATTATTAAACAGTTTTGATCCTGCAGAGCAAGGTAGAACTGGCAAGAACTTGTGGGCTACAGCTTATTTTGATAGAAGAACTGCATTGATGGAATTGTTTGGTGATGTTTTAGTTTTGCAAGAAGCTAGAAACGCTATTAGAGACGATGCCTTTTTACAAGAAATATCTAAAAGAAATGTTGATCTATATAATGATCTTAAAGACACTAACATAAGAAACAAGGTTTTAAACAACTTAGCAAGAGGTAAATCACCTAGCGTTAAGTTTAGTTTAAACACTAAAGCTAATTTAAAGTTTTCAAAAAATCCTAAAAATGGTAATATACTTTCTTCTTTTACTGTAAATGGAAAAAAATATATTCTTTCATTTTTAAACACAGTCCAAGATGTTGATATAATCACAGCTCAAAGAATGGATGAAGATTCCTCTAGAGTACTAAGTGATAAAGAGTATAAATTTGCTAAAAAATTAGCAAGCCAAACATATGAGGTTATTTTTTCTCAAATGGTAGGTGTTGAATTTATACGTGGTGGTGAAGTAGTAGAAGGTGAAATACCTAGCACTGAAATAACAGGAACTGGAGATGCTTTAGCTGTTATGAGTATAGTTGCTAATGGCATACAACAAGCTGTTGACAAGTTTAATATAAAAAACTTACTTTTTGATTCTGAAGAATCTTCAAGAAGTAGACTTTATACTCGTCTAGTAAAAATGTTAGCTTCAAAAGCTGGTTTTAAATCTAGCACAGCGGGACTGGATCAGGTAGGAAGTAAGACTTTCATGTTGAGTAAGCAAGATTATAAAAGTTCAACTAGAGAACTAGCAAAAGAAGCTATAATTGAACAACAAGAAAGAAGCGAAATGTTTAGTTTGGACAATGGATCTTTAAATAATGCTAAAGGATCTGATTACTTATCTTCTACACCTAACGTTGAAAGTCAGTTGTTTATGGCTCAAACAATTGATGATGCTACTAGGGAAACAATTAAGTTTAATAAAAAAGCTAAAAAGTTTAATGTACCTGATTTAGGTAACATGAACGACAAAGCTATTTCTTATTATTTAATAGATAAAATATCACAAGGTTATAACGATTTTTATTTTAAAAATAACGACAACTGGAAAGGTAAAATGTCAAAAAACGTTTTAGACACTGGAGACGTTAAGTTTAGCTTAAACAATGAAAGAAATAAATACAATAGTAATCTTTCTAAAGGTTTAAATGAGATTATAGAAGAAAACTTTAACGTAAATGCAGATGAGGTTTTTTCAAGAGGAAGAGCTAATGAATTAGGTAAAATTGTTGGAGGAAATAACGTTTGGTTGCCACCTGCAGATTCTGATTTTTTAGGTTTAATGTATATGATAGCTAGCGCTAAAGGTAAAAAAGGTGAAACTCAAATTAAATGGTTAAATGATAATTTAATAAAACCTTATTCAGAAGGCATGTTAAATATGGTTGAAGCTAAAAATGTTGCGCATAGAGATTTTAAAAACTTAATAAAGCAAAACCCAAGAATGAAAAAACTATTGATGGAAGATTCTGGATATAGTGGTTTTTCAATGGATACAGCTTTAAGAGTTTATTTATGGAAAAGAAATGGAATGATTATTCCCGATCTAGACGTTAAAGACACTATGTTTTTAAGCAATATTATAAGAAAAAATCCTGTATTAAAAGACTTTGCTTTAAAATTAGAGAAACTATCTAAAATGAAAAACAATTGGATAGAACCTTCTGCTACTTGGCAATCTGGAAATGTTTTAAGTGACATACAAGACATATTAAACTTCTCAAATAGAGAAAAGTTTTTAGCGAGATGGATTCAAAATAAAGATTTAATATTTGATAAAGATAACTTAAACAAGTTACAAGCTAGTTTAGGTCTTGAGTTTAGAAGTTCTTTAGAAGATATATTAAAAAGAATGCAAACTGGTAAAAACAAACCACAAGATTATAATGCGTTTGTAAACTGGTTAAACGGCTCTGTTGGTGTTACTATGTTTTTTAATATGAGATCTGCATTACTACAAACAATATCTGCAACTAATTTTATAAACACAACAGATAATAACGTTTTAGCAGCTGCTGGTGCTCTTGCTAATCAAACTCAATTTTGGAAAGATTTTACCACACTTTGGAAATCAGCTTATCTTTCAAACAGAAGGGAAGGTATGTTAAGTGATTTACAAGAAGCTGAACTAATGGATGTTGTTAACGATCCAAGATACAAAGGTCCTATGGCTAAAACTAAAGCTGCTATAGCCTGGATTCTTAAAAAAGGTTTTATGCCTACTAGATTCGCTGATAGTTTTGCTATAGCTCTAGGTGGTTCTAGTTTTTATAGAAATAGAATAAAATCTTTAATGAAACAAGGTCTTGAATTAAAAGTTGCTGAATCTCAAGCAATGAGAGAGTTTTACGAAACTGCTGAAACAAGTCAACAATCTGCTGATCCTTCTAAAATATCAAAAAATCAAGCTTCAATTCAAGGTAGATTAGTTTTATCTTTTCAAAATACACCTTTACAATATGGTAGAATAATAAAAAACTCAGTTGTTGATTTAGCAAAAGGAAGAGGTAACTGGAAAAACAATGTAGCAAAAATAACTTACTATGGCGCTTTGCAAAACCTTGTGTTTAATTTTCTACAAAACGCGCTGTTTGGTATGTGGCTTGATGATGACGAATATGCAGACGAAAAAGGTAAATATGACAAAGGAAAATATAGAGCTGTAAATGGAGCTATGGATACTCTTCTTAGAGGTTCTGGTCTTAAAGGAGCTGTTTTTGCGGCAATTAAAAATACCGTTTTAAAAGCAATAGAATTAAATGCTGATCCAAAAGGTAGATACAAAAGTGGAAAGCTTCTTGTAGAAGCCTTAAACATTTCACCTCCAGTTGGTATAAAAGCTAGAAAATTAATGAAAGGCTGGGAGGCTATTCAATATAATAAACAAGAAGCTGAGTATTTAGGATGGAGTTTAGATAATAAATATTATCTACAAGCCGGAGCTTCAATAACATCAGCAACTTTAAACATACCTTTAGATAGGTTGTATATAAAATCAGAAAATGTTAAAGACGCTATGAATTCTCAATACGAAAACTGGCAAAGAATAGCTATGTTTTTGGGTTATAGCAAATGGAACTTAGGCTTAGAAGATGAGGAAGAAAGTAATGACAGTGATGGTCTTAATTTTAAAAATCTAGATTTTGGTGGATCTTTAGAGTTTAATAAAATAAAGTTTTAATATGAGAAAAATAGATAAATTAATAGTACATTGTTCTGCTACGCAAGAAGGCAGAAGTTTAGATGCTGCTGAAATAAATCGATGGCATCTAAAAAGAGGTTGGAAAGGCATAGGTTATCACTATGTTGTTTTGCTAGATGGTACTATAGAATATGGTCGCAACATATATGAGCAAGGAGCTCATGTTAAAAATCATAATAAAGGATCAATAGGTATTTGTTATATTGGAGGGGTAGAGACAGAGAGAGGTTCTAATGGCAAATGGATTGCTAAAGACACTAGGACGCCAGAACAAAAAGAAAGCTTATTATTACTGCTTAAAACATTAAAAAAAATGCATACAAGCGCAACAATACATGGGCACAACGAATTTGCCGCAAAAAGTTGTCCGTGCTTTGATGCTTATAAAGAATATTGTAATATATAAATAAAAAAAAATGAGCATATCAGATATTAAACTTTACGCAATGAACGCTGGCGCGTTAGGAATTACAACATTTACTAAATTAGAAATGGGATTAAAAATATTTTTACTCTTAACAACCATAGGATATACTATCCATAAATGGGTACAACTTCAAAAAAATAAAAAATAATGGCTTTTAAAATACATAAAATGTACAGTAAAGACGGAAAAGTTGAAACAGCTGAAACAAAAAAAGAACATTTAGCTTTAAAGAAAAAAGGATATAATCACGATAAAAAAAGAGAAAAATAATATGTGGAAATTAACTAAACAATATTTTATTGACGTATGGAATTTACTTTGGAGTAAAACAAACATAGACGAAAAAGCTTTAGCTACAGTTAAAGAAATTAAAAAAAGATATAAACTTACCGCAGAAGAATTAAAAGATATTGCTAAGGCTATAATAGAAGTTGGTGATCAAATTGGTGATATACCAGATGCTATAAAAGGAAAAGCTAGATCAGGCAGAAAAACAAAAAAATAATTATGCCAGATCCTTATAAAAAACTTAAACAAATAAAAAAAGCACCTGGTACTATAGAGTCTAAAGTTGCTTACGAGCTAGGTAATCCTAAGAAAAAAGCTGTAGCAAATATAAGCACTAGATATAGTGGAGATAATGCTAATGATGACGCTCCTAGACACGCTACAACGTCTCAGTATACTACTGAAAGTTTACGCAATAAATTACCATTTGGTTTAGGTAATTCTATAATGGGTAGAGGATTAGCTGCTTTTGGTGCTAACGTTTTAGGTGCTGCTCACGAAGTAAAAGCCGGTTATTCAGCAGTTAAAAGTGGAAAAAGTACACTTAAAGATACTTTAATAGAAGGAGTTGAAGATTTAACTAACAACTACGCTGGTTCTATTGTTGGCGCTATTGGAAACAGCAAAATGGATAATAGCAAAAATAAAACAATAGATAAAATGGTTAAATATCTTCCAGATGGAAAATATAAATCAAAATAAAAAAAAATGGAAGACGAAGAATTAATTACAAGAAGAACAAGTCCAGAATCAAGTATTGATAGACTTTCAGATGAAGATTTCCAAACACAGTTTGATCAGGGTCAGTTAATGCAAGGTGGTGAAGATATAGATCTTGGCGTTGTAAAAACAGACACCAGCAAAGGTAGCTTACGCGACAATGTACAAGGAATGCAACAAATGCTAGCTGAAAGAGCTGCTTCTAGCGGTATACAACCAATAGATCGTAGTAACGAAACTATCTCAATGCCTACTGAAAACAAAAGCGCTATTGAACAAATAGGTACACTACTTAGTAATCCTTTTAGTGGAACTAGAGCTTTAGTTAATCAAACAAGAGGAGGAATACGAAATTCTCTTGGAATGAGCGATCAAGGGGATAGAGAAGGAGTATACGGAAGTTTAACTAGTCTAGCAAGAGCTAAAGATTCTGATGATTTAGAAACTCAAAAAGCACTAGAAGGTGGAAGTGAATTTAACTCAGCTAGTCAAATTGCCGCATTAGCTAGTGGAGCGGCTTTAACTGGACAAACTGTTGCTGATTTATTACAAGGTGATCCTACAGCTATGGCCTTAAAAACTGCTAAAAAATATAAACCAATTTACAATACAGCTAAAAAAGCTTATATAGGTTTAAAAGGAGGTAAAGTTGCTAAAAACACATTATAAATAAGGAATAAAATAAAATAGGCGTACCATACCTAAAGTTCCTAAAAAAAAAAGGCCCTCATTATGAGAGCCTTTTTTTTGTTTTAGTTGTAATTTTTAAACTATCCATCACAAGCCAAACAATCTTCACTCATTGCTTGTTGAGCTATATCACCACGTAAAACGGATTCTGTTCTAGTATAATATAATGTTTTAATACCTTTTTTCCAAGCATCAAAATGAACTTTATTGATCCATTTAGGTGTTGCTTCACTAGGAAAAGCTAAATTCAAACTAACTGACTGATCTACATACTGTTGTCTTAGTCCAGCTTGATTAACTAACTCTAGTTGATTAATTTCTTTAAAAGTTTTAAATACTTCTTTAGCTGGTATGTCATGTCCAATTGTAACATTATTAAGTTCAGGTATATCTTGTACAGAACCTCCGTCCGCAAGAATTTTATTCCATATTTCATTTGTATTTATTTTATGTTTTCTTAATAATTTAATTAACGTAGGATTTTTTCTAATAAATGTACCTTTAGCTGATTGCTCAGTAAAGACATTAGCAGCCCAAGGTTCTATTCCTGGCGAAACATTTCCCGAAAGCTTACTATTACTAACAGTGGGAGCAACAGCACGCAAGTGAGTATTACGCATGCCAGTGCCAACACACCACAAAGGTTCACCATAAGTTTCAGCAAGCGCCATGGAAGCTCTTTCACTTTCGATTTTAATTTGGGAAAATATTTTCCTAGTCTCAAACTGAGATAATAAACCTTCGAAAGGAACACCCTTTTCCTGGAGATATGTATGCCATCCGAGGACACCCAAACCGAGTGCACGCCCTTTTTGTGCAGATCGTACAGAATTCTCGAATCCGCGTAATCCTTTCGCCCTTTGAATAAATTCTTCCATAACACCGTCAAGAAACCACGTGGCGTCATAAATAAGATTAGTGTCTTTCCATTCGTCATATTTTGCTAAGTTTAATGATGATAAGCAACAGACAAAGCTGTGATTCTCATCGGTGTGTAATGTAATTTCTGAACATATATTAGTCATGTGAACTTTTAATCCATTTTCTTTATAAGCTTTTGGATTCTTCTTGTTAACATTCCCTTTAAACATAATGTACGGCTCTCCAGTTGCTTTTCGCTTTCTAAGTAATTTACTCCACTTATTTCTAGCTCCTGCATCTCCTTGTTCAAGCTTACGCATAAACTTATCACCAACAACTGCGCACTGATGTAAGTTAAGCGATTGTCTGTTGACATCTCCTTTAGGTTCTCTAATCTCGAGCCATTCATCGAAATCTTTGTGCTCAATGTTAATGTTAACAGAAGCAGCTCCTCGTCGTACAGATCCTTGGTTGGTTGCAAGAATAGTTGAGTCAT
>Ga0209092_10001866_pt1 | contig 19981 bp, 13 predicted proteins | sample FraStrMetagenome_FD_187446 | JGI IMG/M metagenome (GOLD analysis project Ga0209092, IMG submission 187446) | Marine eukaryotic phytoplankton communities from Arctic Ocean - Fram Strait ARC3M Metagenome (SPAdes) (version 2) | ecosystem: Environmental > Aquatic > Marine > Oceanic | place: Fram...
GCTTCTCCTCGTAGTCCAGCTGGTAGACCATCTGGAAAGATGGATGGAATCGGACTTGGGATATTAATTGCCTCATCTTTTCTAGCATAAAATTTTGTTAGTGAAACGTTTTTCGGTGATTGTCTAACCACAAAACATAATTTTGATGGGGCAAAAGCCCATGTTGAGGTTAGAGAACTTGCAATTGTACAGCATATTGCAGCACATTTCATTTGTACCATTTCCAATCCTTACATTCAATTTTTTGCATCAATGTGGGAAAAGCCAACCAGCGATTGCTCGTAAGGTATCTCTTGCTTAGTACGTATCACATAACGCACATCTTCAACGAGATCACAATTGGGATTGCAGCTCTCGGTTTAAAAATATAATAAAATAATAAAATAAGATAACGGTTCTTTTAAAATGAGTTGTATTTATTTTAACGGTTTTTGCAACATAAATCATAAAATTTAGGAAGAAACATATAATTAATATATACATCGTAGAAAAGGAAAAAAATAAACTTCACAATTTATTTCTACCTTTCACCATAATACTCAGAGACTAGGTTTCGAGCCTCTACACTATTAAGAGTTTCCTGGACTTCATTTATCCCGATCTGTTACACTTAGATAGCCAACATTCATATCTCAATCATTATTTTCTTTGTTCTCACCATATTCCCTTTTTTAGTAGGTGAAAATTTTCCTTCCAACTTTCATAAGTATTAAACAAACCCATAAAACTGAATTGATTATATCACATACCCGTCAATGTATAGTAGATGTAATAAATTCATCACAAAAGATAATCATGACAAAATGGATGTTATTGGTTCTTAGTCTTAGATTGAAAGAACTGAAATTCGTCGAAATTGTTGTACCGTATTGTTCATTAAAATACCTTGTTGCTGTTCTTGTCATAGTTGCTGTGTTGTTCGTTTTTAAATCCTGTCCTTCAGCAGAGTAGTGGACAGGGATATGTACGTCATTCTGTCTGCTCGTATCTACGACCTTACGAACCTACCTAGTGGGAACGAATGATTTATAGATCTAATAGGTCGTGAAAGTACAGGGAAAAAACTATCATATTAGGTTTGTTTATTTGTTCTGTGTTATTTCTCTCTAGAGAGAGGCATATGACATAGGACTGGGCCATACGCTCTTTCAGGGGGATAATCTGCAACTATCATATTAGGTACCAACCTCGGTTTACGGACAACTCAATTTTCTTGATAACTTCGGACTTTGGTAGTTTTATCGTATCAGAGGTCTTTAAGCCAGCGAAGAGGATTTAATTCTAGTGGCTACTAGTGTCACGCACTAAAAAGTGCTTGCACTAATTTAAAGGATTGAAAGGGCGTGTTTTCGCAGAATAACATGGCGTAAAAACAAACTCATTCTTTTTTTATGTCGAATTTTATACTTTTGTATCATTTGAGATTGTGACACATACACTTAGTAATACCGTATAATATTTAATACCAAGAACCGGAAACATCACTCGGTTGGAATCTTAAGTAAATATGTCAAAAGACCTTTCTGTAAACAATCAATTTAAGCCAGATGGCCCTAAAAGATGCTCAAGCGGTGTGTAATCTACGCACTAAAGTAGGACGAAAATAGATAGATGATAAATGACATAAAATTACGCATTTTTCTGATCTCTCTGCCGCGACTTAGATAATTTAGTCATTATAACTTGAGAACACAGTTTTCTGATATACTTCTCATAGCTTCAAGATCATACTATCTAAAGACTCAGCAGGTGAATCGATGCAAGATATTCTTACAATCAATTATTAACGGTATCTTGTCTGAAGACTAAAACATATTTGAATTCTTTTTCTCATTCTTTGGATCAATTCAGAACGTGATGTGTGAACGAAATAGAAAAATGAATAAAGCTAGTTACATGAAGAAGAACAAAGAGCTTTTTCTCAAGAGAAAAGTCTATCTCAAGCTACTAAAAATGGAATGCAAGGACGAACCACAAAGATATGAAATGATCCTTCATGTTGCATTCGCCTTCCAAAGCAAGCAAATCAATGCTCGAGTATTCATTTGTCAGATATCATCTTTATTTCATCAAAAGGATATTTTTATACCTCCTTTTCTTAATTTATGGGTTTATAATCAACCTCAGCCAATGGCTAGTGGCCCGGACAAAAAGCAGCTCAAAGAGGTAATTGAGACCCTAAAATATATTAGCCAGATTAAGAGAGAATTCAAGAATGATCCGCAATCATATGAAAATTTTCTAAATATGTTACTGCACTCTCAATCGAAAGATGCAGATATAATGAGAGTCATTGACCAGTTGTCAACTTTATTTCAAGAAAAGAAACAATTACTTCTTGGATTTTGTGAATTTTTGCCAAAGGGATATGAAATTGAAATACCAAAAAGTGGTGGCAGTATGATAGTGCTCTATAAAAATCCTCACGAGGGTAAAATCTGTCAGGTGTATATACCATCCATGAATGTGCAAATCTCCACGATTTCATCTCCTGCTGGTATCTGCAAGAACGAATGATGTTTCTTTTGATGGATTTTTTCCAGTGCATTTCAATTTTACATAAATACGTATATTCTATTAACACATGTTCCTCTTTTTTAAATGTATGTCTAAATATTTTTAGGCACACTATTTATATAATGGATGACTATTGACAATCACATGTAAATATCTAATATTTTCAAGAATATTCGATCTCTCATTTAGGCTTTGTTGCAGTACTTAAGACTTTTTATATAAAGAGTACGTAGAGATAGAAGATGAAAAACGAATCTGTACATTTAATCGTAAGCATGTAGGATGGTAAGAGGATTCGAAAATATTTCGATATTTATTTCTCGGTTGGTCTTGATCAAGTGAAACGCATTAGAATCTAAAAGTAAGTAGTCTGCAAGAAGCACCGCAAGAAGTCAATGCAACGCTATAAAACCTGAAGATTGGTGTGGAATATGTATGATTTTGTATCATTCGCTGTGACTTGGTAAATGCGAAGTTTTTTATTTGTATTGGAGACCTCAGATGCAACATGATGCCCATGCTGGCAATTCCCGTTTATGACCCCGCAAATTGTCACGATCCAACATCAATTGTCTCTAGCTGCCGTGATAACCCTTCTGTCATCATTTTCCAACCTTGAGAATATAATGAAACTTTTGTGAACTTGTTTTAGGTTTGGTGATGCAATTGGCCACAGCGTTTCTGGACTGCCTTTTGTCAAAATCTTCAATTCCAGATACCTCGTTTGAATCAGTTTCAACGTAGAAACATGTTTCGTGTAGTATAATATGCTTCACTACAGTTCGTTACATTATTGTTAATTTTTGTCATATTTATTGTTTTGTGACTGTACTATACCCTACCATATGACGATATCTCCACATCCGTCCCTAACAAAAAGAGACACTATCATTTTTTGTTCACGTTATTTGAAGTCTCTTCAATATACTCTTCGTACATATTTACTACTCGTAATACCAAAAAAGTACTTGGATTTTGAAATACCATGTTTTACTGTATGATATACCAATAATTCTACCTACGGTAAATTTGTTTAGAACGGTCAATTATGACATCATAGCATCCTCTTTTAGAAATAAGCTATTTGAAGTGTCCTCGCTCTTTGTGTTCCCAGAAGCCAGTCACATCTGCTTACCTAAGGCTATGAACTGATTTGAGCTACTCATTATCTTTACAGGTGAAGATAAGAAACTTATGTTCTGAAACAATTTGAGTGATCTCTTTTCTTATGAAACACTTGAGATTATGGAATGCAATATTTTGTTGTTGTTGTTGTTGCGGGTTAACCATTTCATCATTTCCGCCAAGTTTTATACAAAACTAACTCTTGTATCCTCTCGCATTACTAACAGATATTCAGTAATTAAAACAAAAGCAAAAGCATTTCATTGATAAGTAACAATGAGGGAGCTACGCGTCGAAGATGCACTTATGTACCTTGATCAGGTTAAGATGGAATTTGGGGACCAACCACAAATTTACAATAGATTTCTAGACATTATGAAAACGTTCAAGAGTCAACAAATTGACACACCAGGTGTTATTCGCCAGGTTTCTTCATTATTTCAAGGAAATAAACGACTCGTTTTGGGTTTCAACACTTTTTTACCCGAGGGCTACAAAATTGAGCTACCCATAGATGGAGGAGGCCCAGTTGCAGTTTATAGAGCTCCTGGTCAAGACGCTATTACTCAGATTCTTGGGCCAGCCTTGGGCCCGCCTATGCAAAGTAATGATTCTACAAAAATCCATCATCATCAAGTAGCAAATGGAGTTCCACCTGAAATGGGTCAAACACACGTGATGCCTCAGCAATCGCAACCACAAAGAACTGGGCCTTCTTCAGTTAAAGGAAGACCCATGATACATTCGATGCATCAACAAATTCCTCCACAGCATTCGCATCCACGACCAAATGTTCAGCATTCTACGCATCAGCACCAAAAAGGTCCCCAAAAACGACCCCTTCAACATACCACACAAGCACCTCATGCTCGTCACCAACAGACTCATCACTTGGTTCATCAAAATCCATCATCTACTGGATCTCACTTTCAACATTCGCATAATCAGCAAAGTGGTCCTTCATTGACTCAGCAACATCATTCTTCTCAAAACAATCAGAGACAACAACCACAAAATAATACTAGTATGGTTGGTGATCAACCTACCAATTCTACCCCTGGTAATTATCAGAGGCATCACTTACAGCATTTACAACAACAGCAGCAAATGCAGCCGACACATCTAACACAGCAAAAATCTCACACTGGACCTCAACAGGTTATTCCTGCTGCCGACAATAATAGGAATAGACCTGGTAATGATCAACTAAATCGTGGTCCCAGAAATGACCAACCAACAAATATGAGAATGCAACGACATCCATCTAAGACTGGAAATAATTTGGTTCCCGGCCAGACACAGTTTCAACAAAAGCTGCAAGAGCTATCACAGGTACAGCTTGGAGTACCTGGAGATAAACCCTCAAATGGGTCCCATGCTGGAAGAATTGTTGGACCTCCCTCACATCATCATGCACAGCCACAACCCCAGCCCCAACAACCACAACCACAACCTCAACCTCAACCTCAACAGCCTGTGGAATTTGATCATGCAATCAATTATGTTACTACTATAAAAAAACGATTCGCTACAGAACCAGACACGTATAAATCTTTCTTAGAAATTCTGCATACATACCAAAAAGAGCAACGAGGAATAAAGGAAGTCTTGGATGAGGTTTCTACACTGTTTGCAGACCACCCTGACCTTTTACGCGAATTTACTTATTTCTTGCCAGATGCAGTCCAGGCCCAAGCAAAAGCGCAATTAGCAGAAATTGTAGAAGAAGCAGAGAAACAAAAATTAGCAAGAATGAATAATCGTAATCGCAATCGTGTATTTCAACAGAACTCAATGCAAGCCCAGAAAGCACCTGGTAATGCACAATATCCAGGTGGAGCATCACCGGTGCGAACCATGTCGAATGGCACCGGACAGCTAGTGCAAGTTCCAGCACCGCCTCCTCCAATTCCTTTTGGCGCTTCGCAGGGTAGATCAGAAGATAGAGAACGGGAAATCATTAGAGGTGCTGTCAATGGACTTATATCATTTAGGGCTTCCCGTCCACCTAGAAAGTAAGCTCACAGAATACATATTTTGCTTTACTTTGGAAAATCTTTTTGTTCTTAATATCTCAACCTGAATATCTTCTATTTGACAGGAATGAACTCAGTGTAGCAGAAACTGCACAGAAATTTGGTCGACCAGTTTCTATTCCAGAAGCTATCGAGGAACCTACTGTCACCGAAACGGCCTTCTTTGAGCGTGTAAAGAAGTTTCTGGTTCGTGTCGAACAAGAGACATCTAAACCAGGAGGGACACGTCGTCATACACCACATGCTGAATTGTTAAAGTGTTTGCATCTCTTCGCAGCAGGAATATTGAATAAAGAGGATCTTTTACGTGTGTCTAAGGATATCCTTTTGCTTGGTAAAATATCGAAAAGCAGCACCAGTGCGAGTGGATCACAGAACAACGCACATCTAGTGAGCATTGGACAAGAATTATTCAATGAATTTGAGTCGGTAAGATACGAACATTGTTTTCAATCTTTGCACGATTTTTCATTTAGTTAACGTATGTCAATTTGTTTTAAATTGTGCACGGAATAGATTCTTCTGGGTCGGGGTCCTTTTGCAGAACAGGAAAAACTCCATGTAGAAAAATCTAAATATGGAGCTGCCATCATTCGTGATATTGATTATTCTAGATGCAAACAAATTAGCCCATCTTACTTTAAACTTCCTTCAGATTATCCTACGCATGAGTTTCACTCGAATGCAGGGCAAACTCCTGAGGATGCTTCTGTTCTCAATACAGTATTCATATCTGTTGGTCCGTATCTGCATTCTGCGGCAAAACAAAGACTGATTTATTCTCCAGAGGCTTATAATGGTCCAAGAGTGCGTCGAAATGACTACGAAGAAATGATATGCAAGGTAATTTTCCGAAATGAATATTTGTAATGATCCATTTTTTTTCTTTTTTTTAACACACGTAATTGTAATCCTCTCATAGGTCGAGGAAGATATGTTTGAAATGGATATGGCAGTGGAGCGAAATTCTTCAACCATACGCCAATTACATCCGTTATATGATGAAATCCTAGCACTGAAAGAAGGAGAAGAAAAAGATGGGCAACCGATTGGACGTATGCAGTATAAGTTTCGTTCTTTAGTAAAAAGTCGTGACAAATCGATCGGAAATGTTCATGTTGGTGCGATTGCGAGAGTATATGGCGACAGCGGGGATGAGGTTCTCCATCATCTTGTTAGAAATCCCCTTGCAGTCTTGCCCATTGTGTTTAAGAGACTTCAACAAAAGGATTTAGAATGGAGAAAAGTTAAGTCCAGCTTAGTAGAGGAATGGAGGCTGATTGTACAAGAAAACTACGAAGGTAGTCTTGATGTACGTTGCCATTTTTATAGAAGAGAAATTGAACGTTCTTATGCTAGTGATCAAATCATTGAGGTAAGTGAATTTTTTGTACACGATAAATTATAAATGTTCTTTACTAACGAAATAGGAAAAACTCGTTATATTCCAGGAATGCAAAAGAGCTAAGCACCACTTCAAGCACCCAAGAAAACATCATGTTCATACAGCGACTAAATCAACTGCACCTACTTTTCAAGTTTCGCATCCAAATCCAAACGCACTTTTTTTTCAACCCCATACCAAGATAGAGGTCAGCAACGTTATGCCACATAAAGATGCGTTCAATTTCATATCTATTGTTATGATTAATAAATACGTTGCAAAAACAAGTGGAGATAGGGAAAAAGCATGTCGTATTTGGTCGGAACTTATCGTCCCCTTTTTCAACTTACCAACATATTGGTTCTTAGCCGAGCTTAGGGAAAGAACACGGTCAGACAAAACGTCCTCTATCGTGAAGTGTAAGTTTGCTTTTTAAAAAGTGTAATTAACGCATTTTGTGCAGTAATTTTTTAACGTTTGAGAACCTTTTTTCTGAAGATGCCCCAGGCCAAATGGTCCGAACAGCTTTCGGTGACGGAAACATCGTTGATATGAAAGGAAACCAATCTTCAACCTTACGATATACCATAGAATATGCATTTGGCACGGGACACATCCGTCCTAGTTCGATTATCCATGCTCTTCCTTCAACAAATTCAACACAGTTTGCTCGCAGAAATGGATACATGGAATTTGTTGAAAAACCACCAGAAAGTTCCATGGGTGAAGAGCCAAAGATTCTAGACAAAAACATCCACTTGATGTTTGGAACAGAAAAGACGTATGTGTTCTTTAGAATATATTGCTTGCTTGTATCTATATTATCGGAATTAAAGGCTTTGATGAAGAAAAATGAAAATACTCACGACACGAACATGTCAAGCACATCTCCTGTATCTGAAATGTCTTCTCTCACAACAAAGGAAATAGTCTCAAGTCGGTTCATGAAAAAAATGAACTTATCAGACTGTAGTGGTTACAGTGGTGTAATGACGATTTTGAAAGAGTGTTTAAGTGGCAAAATAGATTTGAGAACTTATGAAACAATGAGTCGTTATCTGTCTCCGGAGCTTGTGTACAAACTTGCAGCGCTTCCAAGACTTATCGAAAAATGCTCAGACGCGTTGATGAAATTGGCCAAAGAGGACCTTTGTTTATCACTGTTTGACTTCTCTCAATTAAAACATATGGTAAGCGCTTGTATAAATTTTACAAAAGATTTCAAGATCTGGATGCGTTTCTAACTATCATTGCTTCGATTCACAATGTGCTTCTTTCAGGATCCTATTCGTCTTCTCGCTCAAGTCAGAGAAGTGACCAATGATGCGACATATCGTATTCAATATGACTCTGAAAGCAACGAAATGCTTTTCGGATATATCAATCCAGATGACAACGTAATTGCATCTCCCGAAATATGCTCTAGCCAACCTATGTCCATTGAAAGGACTAATGAAGACTCACAACAGCAAATTAATGACGTTGAGATGCATGCAGAGAGCGCTTCTGTAGATGAGCCTTTTGATGATGTCTCAAATCCTCAATTGAAACGGCAGAAGTTGAAATGAAATTAAAAACACTTTTATATTTGTTAATAGTCTATCTTATGAAAGGAAAGATAATTTGGATTGATTCAATTGAATTTATCTATCCAAAGTAAGCACTATATAATCCCATATATATATATATATTAATTGTAGCTTGCATAGAAACATTTGGTGGATTATTCTATAAAAAACTTTTTCTTTATTCGTCTGGACCACAGCGAGGAATGATGGCAAATTTAGTAAGATGTGTCTACAATCATTGTTCGCTTTGAGTAGTTACAAACATATTTACGACAAATTTAAGGTTGTACTGGGAATCAAAAAAAGTTTCCTTGTTACTTTATGTACCTTTTACAATGTATAACTAACAAAAAATCAATTCATGAAGAAATACAAAGTTTAGAAACTCAAGCAAAGATTCCAAGTTTCCTTCCAACAAAGAATGCTAATTGAAAGTCTTGGGCTTTCATTATCAATTTTACACAACCGTACGGCTGATAGAATCAATCTTACTCCCAACACTCAAATCCAAAAATTGGTCTCCAATCTGTACTTGTAAACCTCCAAGAATGGAAGGATCTACCTCCGTACTCAAAACAACAGTTTTCCCAGCACCTACTTGGCTCTTCATTGCGGTGGCAACAGCGTCAGTTTGTGCCTTGGTCAAAGGGTCAGCACTGATAATAGTGGCCTCAACCTCTCCCCTCTTAGCTTTCATTAGTTGAACGTAAGTGTCAGCAATTTTTGTTGTTTCTGCAAGACGAGCGTTTCCTGCCAATGTCGTCATAAGGTTCAAAGTAACACTGGAACTTTTGTCACCCAACAAAGTCTCAACTTGAGTTGTTTTTTTATCACGGCCAGTAAGTGGGTTTTCCAAGAAGAGTTTGAAAGTTTCGTTTTTGTCAGACATTTCTTTGATTGCGATAAGCTCTTGTTCTACAGTTTCAAGAATGTTTTGTTTGGATGCAGCTGTGTATGTAGCATTGGCATAACGGGCATGAAGTCCATGTAGATCAATTGGTGGTCTGTGCTCAGCAGAAGAGAAAGCACGAACGGCCCCTCTAACTGAAGCACTCTTTGAGACGGCACGAGTCACAGAGGAAAGCATTTTGATCTATTCTTTTTGTGTGAAAGACAATAAGAGATGAAGGTTGTGAGTGGTGCTGCCTTATGAATACATTCATAATTTCATTTTAGGTGAAACACGTAGATTATAATTTTGAAACATTTAGATTCTATTTCAACATAATGGAGAATATTAATTTCTACAGGAACGAAGGAATCTGGTAAAACACTTCGAAATTGCAAAAAAGGTCATGCGAGTGTGCAAGTCAATCCAATGATCAAAATTACCGTGTTCGGTGCGTGCATCCAATTTTTAAAATACAGAATCTCATCCTCGGAAACCATATGAAAGATGGGAAACCTGCAATGGGATAATGGGATAGGGCATGGAAACCAGAAGGAGGACAGAGTTCGGGTTTGTCTTACCGTTGATGTCGGATGCTGAAGATGCAAGATAACACAAGATTTCCTTGCCCTACGTAACGTACCTTGAAACAGCGTAGAAATGAAGATGATGAAAGTTTATTTATTTTCATTCAAAGCTTTGGTATTTCATCAAAACTACAAGGGGTAATTTTTTCGTGCGTAGGCATCTATGATTTTAGGATTTTTTTATTGTATGTAATTTGAATTGGTTCTAATAATTATGCATTGCTACTCTAAGTATGATAATCCGATGAAATAATTTACTTAAAAGCTATATTTTTTGTGGTAGTTTTTCTTAGAGTCATACTTCGCTATATAAAGGAATAAATTCAATTAGAGCTTAGTACGAGAAAACGTTAGGTTATTTGTTGAAAGAGAAATTTCCATCATTGTGTGACTCCCGACTGCTGATTAAGGTTCATTGCTTTATCGACATCCTGTATAGTTCTCTTCATCAACAAGAGTAATATCGTTAGATTCATCCTTCATTCTTGATTCGTTATCACGAATAGCAGTCTAATCTATTGAAAATAAACTTCACCATGCTTCAATTCAGGTCTTTGGGAGGTCTTCAACATCGATCTTTGAGAGATTCGGTTTCTCCTGTTTTATCAGTTGTCCGCAATTATTGGCGTGAAGTGGTTCAAGAATATCGCCAAGCAGATGGAAGCGTCACCTACGAAGATCCAGAGAAAACTCATTCGCGATTACGCCGTGCTAGTAATGCTGAAGGTATGATTTTGAGAGGATTCTTCAAACTCTATTCTATTCATATTGCTTTTTCACCTGAATCATATATCTCATCACAATGTTTTTTTCAATTGTTATTGTCGAAATAGGTATCAACAGACGTCGATTCAAATACCGATTTTATGAAAAACCTTGGATGAAACGTAAACGTTTAAAAAATGAAGTGATATATAAAGCAAATAAACAGAAAGTGGATGACTTAACTCGTTGGATCGTCTTTCGGCAACAGAATAATCTTAAAATAGACGGAAGGAAAAGTCTGAATTTTAGAAATGATGATGATGACATTGAGGATAGGTAATTATTTTCGCAGAAGGAAAACATAGCCTACTTCCGATAAGAAATGTTTCATCTCCAGATCTGAGCTCTCCTATTTATTGTGTTTATTTAACTTTTTTTATTGACATAAATGAAATAACAATGAGAAATATAAAGTTATACAGACCCAATATAAGCACAGTTCGGAAGCCCGGTGATACTCTATCATACTATGAGGCTTATATATTTAATCGATATGCTCCAATGTTATAAATATCGGACCTTGTGTATGGTGAACCAATATTTTTTATTGCAAAATGATGATGGACAAACCCCACTTCAAATAAAAGTAGAGCCTCCTTAGTTTTTTTATTTGGGCACCTTTTCCATTTATCAAAGTTCACATTGGTATCTCAATAAATATGGTTAGAGTGTCGTAAATAAATTTATTGATAAATTAAAGTTTCGTAATACAATCGTCCTAAACTCCCTAGTTATATGGAAAAACAGAAATAATTGAACTTTGATAAATGCTGTATTTGCACAAGAAAGACACATGTCTCGATGCAATATCCCCATCTATTTCGAAAAAGTCAACTGAGCAATATCGAATGGATTGAGCCTTTCGTGGGTCTGTAAAAGGCCAATATTAGAAAAATCAACACATGAGAACGCGTTCGATAACAGGACCCATTATCAGATGGAAACATTGTGTCAAAGATCCATGTTCTGACGTCCATGAAAAATGAATTGATAGCAGAGGGCTTAAAACGTTTGATGGAGGAAAGCTAAAACCATAGCTTTCATTTATTCACGGATTACATAGCGAGATCTAGAGTTTTCGTAGAGAAACAACTGGTTTAGTGAATAAGCCGATTTTTTTAGATCAGAACACTAATGTGTCGTGCTACGTTGCCATGACCAACTTAAATTGAAAAAACACCAATAGGATCATACTTTTAATCTTTAGATTGAAATTAGTCGAGAGTTCCGGCGTTTTTCAAAAGGGAACATCTGCTTTCGTGAATCATCCTTGCAGAGAATTATTTTAGCCATGAAGGAATCAAAGTCGTAATGATTGAAGAATATTGGGATCATGATTTTATTTTTTACACAAAAGACCGTTATAGAACCAACTCTTGTTACTTCAGTATTGGTTTCTACTTGTATATTCAATTTATTGTTACTGACAACTGGAAATACAAGGCTTAATTCAATTATTTATTTATAAAAGAATTTGAATCATCTGAGATTCGGAACACTGTTTGGAAAGAGAGAAACCCAATTAGACTTGACAAAAATGCTACTTCATTTGGTTCCGGAAGCTTGAATACAGTAGATTTCATATGAAGTTCAACATGGTCCATCTGCAAAAAGCAGTTTTTCTCTTGTAAAGTACGTATAAAAATTCTAAATTTGAACCAAAGATTAGGCTTTTCGTGTATATGATTTGTCAAGATTTAAGCTTTATATAAAGGACTATTTAAAGCACTCCAACTTAGGAATGCACATTTCTAAAAACTAATTAACGGCGTAGAATATTATATGGTGTTTCCATTATTGTAATCATCCTTCTTTATCGTCCATCGAAAAATTTTGTCATCTTAGAAATTATTTCAACATGAAGAGTGTTGACGCAGCTGAGCTTAGGGCAACTGTCCGACTCCTGCACTGCTTACAGAAAGAGAGAGGAATATCAAGCGTGATAACTCTTGAGAAAGTCAGGCGGTCAAATAGAGAAAACGTAGGAGGCAATTTGAAGATAGACCCGCCTGAATTCCTAGAAGAGAAGTTCTCTGACGATGAGATTCATCAAGAAATTTCAAACGCTATCAAAAATGAATCTGATATGATCAACATGTCTTTTGAACTAGAAAATTATAGAAATAATACTGATAATGCTCTTTCCAGATTCATGGCACGTGTGGCTGATCAATCATACTTCAAAACTGCTTTGAAGTCTATACGAATGATGACTGAAAACCGACATATAGTTAGAGCATTCAGTAGCCTGATCACAAACATTATTCATGAGCAATTCGAAAATCCATATATATCATTCTTAGAAGGAGAAAAAAATAGCCTACAAAAGACATCCTCACATAATAGAATTGCGGAACTTGATAGCATGCTTGCGTCTGATCCTGAACCTCAATTTAATGACATGAGACCTTTTTCGTGGGATGGATTGGTAGACTCAAAAGTGTCTTCAAGAAGATCATCATTCAGCAGAAACTCCAAGAATGGAATCTTTGATGGTGTACCTAGGACCACGGGGATTAATATTGAAAATGGAATCAGAAGTAAAGGTGTTCAGGACGTTGTTCAGGGAAGTATTGGTGGTGGTATTGGTAAACTACTGGAGAACTATGATAAAACAGAAAATCAAAAACAGCAAACTGACAGTCCTGTTCTATCATCGCTGATGTCACTTTTACTTGCATTTGTAAAATTGAAAGAATCCAAAGGTATTGAAAGAAGCTCGTTGTCTAGCATTTTAAAATGTTCTGATCCTAGTAATGAGAACGAAAACGTTGCGGTAAATTTGAGAGATTTAGTCATGGAAATAGAGAATCAGAGATCTCTAATTCGCGGTGTTCGACGAAAAGCTATGGACGTTGAGGAAGCGAGTGGTGGTTCTCACCAAACTTCTTTCCTCATCTTGACAGAAGAAAGTCTTGAACTCAGTCCTGAATTAAGCAATATTGAAGATTTGATTAGAGACCATTTTGATACAAAAGCATTTAAAGAGGTGAGTCATTTTGTCTCTTGCTGGAACTAAAAGATAGATGCTCATTAACAGTCTCTCCTCAACTTTCATCCGAAAAATAGGCTATTAGCTTTGACGGTTTCTGGGACCTTATTACTGCTTACATGGATAAGCTACATAGCTTGGAACTACTTATCATAGAAGAAATAGAAACCACGGTTGACGACTTTCTAAATACACAAAATGATGATTCCAGTAAGTTGCTTCTTTCATTTTTACCTCAAACTATTAACAGCAGCGTACAAGAAAAGAGGAACTCATATCCGTATGCCTTTAATTCTTTCGCAGATGAGCCAACGTCAAAAACAGACAAGTGTCTCCACAGTCTCCTGTCGTCAGTAAATAATCTATCTGGGGAATTCTTTAATGCTTCTGAAACCCTTGATGTGCTACGCTCCGTGCCCTCGGAAAATCTGAAAACGAGTCTAATGAGTTATTTCGATTCTTGCTTTCAAAATTCTTCATCTATTTCAAAAAGAAAAGAAGCAGAAGATATGCGAAATCAAAGGAAAAAATCAATGGACATCTTGGAAAATGCAACGCTTGGGTTTCAAAAACATGAGTGGGAAGTTAATTTGGACGAAGTTGTGTTTCAAAAACGTGTTGGTAGAGGCGGGGCCGGAACAACATATTTAGGGAATTGGAGAGGACAAGATGTTGCAATCAAAGTAGCTGCCATGACAGAAATAGGTGTAGACGGATGGACTGCGGAAGTGCAATCTTTGCAGCTATTGCATCATAATAATATTATTCGTCTGATGGGATCTATTTACAATCCTCCTCCACAACCAACTCGATGCTTAATTCTTGAATATTGCGATGCTGGTGATCTGGGAAATGCTCTAAAATCTTCAGTACCACCAAACTTTGTTTTTCATGTAGCCCAAAGTATGTCAAATGGGTTGTCATATTTGCATCATAAAGGTATTCTGCATCGCGATATTAAGCCAGAAAATGTATTGCTGCATGGGGATGTTACGCAAGGAAAATTTGTCGTGAAACTTACTGACTTTGGGCTATCAACAAAACTTCGGGTAAGATAAATACACGCATGAAATGATTACAATTGATTCGTCTCTCTAATCTGGATGCAATATTTATTTTTGTTATGAAGTTTGATGGCGACAGAGAACACTCAGCCGAAACAGGAACTTATAGATGGATGGCACCAGAAATTATTCGGCATGAAGATTATTCTCATGAAGCAGATGTATATTCATATTCTCTGGTGGTTTGGCAATTACTTACTCATGAAGATCCATTTGCAGGATCGACTCAGATTGAAGCAGCCCAATACGTGGCCATGAATGGGTCAAGACCACCATTTCCATGTGATACACCAACTGGTATACAGAATATAATACAAAGAGGATGGACTGAAGATCCATCTTCTCGGCCATCGTTCGAACAAATTTGCCATATATTACAGGAATTAAATGATGGTTTGAGTGACAATGATGCTGATTGGTTGAAGGCTCCTTATGGGCATCCGGTGTATGAGCCTGATATGTTAACTACATCAACTCACAAAAGAGTCAATAAATTGCAGGAACTCCAACATCCTAAGCTACAAAAGCGAAAGGGAAATAGGAAAAAGTTCCACGTTAAGGGTTTGTTTGGAAGAAAATGATAACCATTACTACCATAATGGTTAATTCCAAAGTAGAACGAGAATTTGTATGTTAGTGATATGTGCTGAAAAATATATAACATTTGTGACAATCCTTTTCAAAAGCAATTTTGAAAGGATTTTTTGTTCATTAGAAAAATAAAATAAAAATTGATTTATGATATTTATAGAAGTATTTAAATAGTAAAGCCATTTCTGGTATCTACCATTCTTTACTTATCCACTATCATTTAAGTTTTTCATAAAAGTATAATAAAGATGGAATAAGTATAAACGACAGGTTGTATAATCAATAGCTCAATTATAATTAGACTTGTCAAATGGATCATTCCTCTACAATTGGGACTATTTTCAATTTTGAAGAGTAGTTTTGTCAAACTCATCCTTTAGTCGTGTTCACAGAAAGCAGTTTTCCTGCTAGCTGATGATCAGAGAAAACTCAGAACTGATGAAATTTGCTGTTTTCATTAATCTTTTATCCGCATAGCTGTTCTTGCATTGAGAAAACAATTGAACCAATATCAACAACATCATCGACTTCGTAGATGTTTTGTTTTGGCACTGCTGCATTTATGGTCCTGGGACCAGGAAAATGTTCTCCGGTGACTATTTGAAGCTTATTTGACTTTTCATCAAAGTGTTTCATGATACCCCATATTTCATGACATTGCTTAAATAATTGTTGTCTCCCAAAGACATAAAGGCCAAGACGTGCACGAGAGACAGCAACGATGAGGCGTCGTACATCCCTGAGATATCCAACCGATGTTGTTCGCACCAACGAAAGTAGAATAAAATCATTTTGTTGGCCTTGATACTGATCTACCGTTGAAACAGCACATGGTAATATTCCAGCAAGTGGGGTACCGGGAGCGCATCTTTGTGAAAGAATATCCTGAATGAGTTGCTTTTGACCGTTGTATGTAGCTAGTATTGAAATCTTTTCTGGTGGGTACCCAATCAGCACCATGTATTGAAATACTGCAACAATATACTCTGCTTCTGCCAGATTTTGATAAAAATACGGAGATGGGGTGCTTTCTCCGCGGCCCTAGAGTGAAGGATAATAAAAATAGTGTTAGCATGAATGTTATGATAAAAACTGGATTAAAAGAAGCAAATAACTCACCTCATAATCTTCTACATTTATCATTTGAAAGTGATGGAGGAAACCAGCGTTTGAAACTCGGAAATTCGTTTTTGAGTTGACATGATCTAAATCTCCCAAACCTGTGTATCTCCAACTTCATTTGATGAACAAGATTGTTTATTAGACTTTGAAATAATTATTGTTTTTGTTTTCCGTTAAAAAAATACCACGTACCTGTATAATTTAGCTATATCAGCTCTGGCACGGCCTTGTTTATTCAATAGAATTGAAGGAACACCTAATCGGATGAGACGTGAAAACAGACTTTGATCCAGATGAGAATATTTTGAAAATGCAAGATTCTTTACTACGGGAGGCAATTGGTTGTGGTCACCAATCAAACATATTCTTTTCAATCGGCAAAGCGATGATTCTTCCTCGTTAGCACTTTTTTGCAATAGCAAGGGTATAAATGTTTCAACCTCAAGCATTTGCCCAGCTTCTTCCATTAGTATATTATCATATTGAAATCCCACCTCGATCAAATGCGAACGGGCGATAGCGGCATGCGTGCAAGTCATCGCAACAATACGAGCTTGTTTTGTTAAAAGATAGTCAGATCTTTGTCGCTGAGAACGAAGCAATTCTAATGGACGATATTCTGCTAGCTCATTGAATATTTTTTCTATCTCAAGAAATTTATACTTAGCTTCTTTTAGTGTCACAGGGTTTTTACCATCCTCTATATCAAAATATGCTTTAAATGGGAAAGATTTTTCAATATCATCATCCACCTTTTTATTCTCATTATAGCCATCAATATTTGCATAAAATATTTGCATACGCTTCTGTATGTGATGCAAGTTAAAATAAGCGGCAGTTTCGCACGTGTAAGAGGGTGACCCATCAGGTCCTCTCTCCGAAGTCCCGCTAACACCCAATGACTCAGATAATAACTGAACCTTCTCAAGAAGTGCTCCTCGACGAGAAAGGATGTGTTCCACACGTCCTAACTTGGTGAAATCGTGTAGAGACGAGGTCTTTAAGTCTCTTTCTCCAGAACCAAGACGAAGTAGGTACCGTTCGTCAATATCACCCCGAGCCATTACTTTTTCAAAAAGATCGTTTAGTGCAGCGTTCGAATGTGTAACAATCACGGTACGTTGAGTTGGAAAGGAATGGTAGAGATTCGCAACTATTTGGACTGCCACATCAGTTTTACCGGTCCCTAAATGATGTTTGATAGATATCAAAAAAATGCGTGTGAGTATTCATATAAAGTACTATTACAATGCTTTCACACATAGCTTGAGAAAAGAAAACATACCTGGTGGTCCAACTATCATAGTCAAACCTGGAGAAAGTCCAGACCTTACTGCTTCCACCTGAATTGGAGTAAAACGAATTGGGTTACCTTTCACGTTTTCCTTTGAAGTTGAATACGAAAAAGCTTCGACGAGTCTATCCTTTTCTTTAATTTTAATACGAAAATTATTTCGTTTTTCTGATGCAATTTCATCTTTACTGATTGCTTTTGAACCATCGATGACGACAGAATAATCTGGAAATGATGATATTAAATGATTTTTATCTAAAAAGGTATCACCATAATCTAATGCAGCGTCTGGATGGGTAACACCGACAGTTCTCTCTGCATATGCTCTCATCGTATGAGACGAAAAACAAGCGGATGAGGGATCGCCATATCCCAGGAGGACATTGTGAAGCCACGGTGGGATAGTCTTGTGAATAACCATACCCTGTGTGGAAGTGTACATGAGATCACGTATCGTCTCCAGAACAGCTTTAAAATTATTTTCGCGACCATGACGTCTTACTAATAAGTTCAAAGACTGAAAAAAGTGAAAAAGAGGGTGAGAACCAAATATATAAAGGGAAAGGTGGTTATGACAATCAATCACTCACATCATATATTTTCTCACGTTGACCATTGGAAGAGTCTCTAGCATATTGAGCAGGATCTAATGCAACTTTGATAAACCGTTTTGTACCCTTCGGCTTTTCTTGTTCCTCATCTTCATTCCCTTTCTTTTCAAAAAAAGCGGTTGGATCATTCAATACTGTGCCTGATTCATCCTTAATTTCCTGTACCATACATCCTCTCACTGACACGATTCCGTAACGTGAAGGGAAAGTCACGTCTTCTTCATCTGAAATCTTGCGATCAGATTTGTCGTTTAACGATGGAGCTTCACCACCAGTCATTTTCCCTGCATCTATTGAAACTAGAAATAAATTGTCAAATTCTCCTATTTCCTCCCATTCCTTCCTAATTTGTGCTCCTAGGGGTTCTAAATCAATTTTTATTTCACCTGAAACTTTTGATGGTACGGTTTCTCCCAACTTAGGACTAGCAACCTTTGTAATTTCAAAGTCCATGATTTCGATTGCCATTCTAGCCCATCCATTGAATGTTGTTGAATGAGCTTCTCCATTATTTTTCCCTTTTTTGTCGTCATCTTCATCCATGCCATAATAATTATCTTCTTCAGCATTTTCACCTGAATAGTCGTGGTGAAGAGCAGGATCAGATCTTCGGACTGCATCAACGATATCACCTCTAATACCATATGCACTTTCTAACCTCATTAACTTGAACGACCTTAAGAGGTAATCCCCAAAAGTTAAGAATTGGGTATTGAGTTTTGGAAGCGCCAATATTTGGTTTTCATCATTTCCACCGTAGGATCTTCCGTTCGGAAGGATATTTCCATCCCATAATACATCTTCAGCGGGATATAGAGGAAGTTGACTAAGTGCTATGGCTTCTGATGGACGAATTGCATGACGATAGACTAGAATAGAGAGCAAAAAGGATCTTCTCTTTTCATCACACATGGATGGTAAATTAAACGATTCGTTTTGATTTGGGCTCTTTTCTACCAATCTTAGAATATAGGCCAATTTTTCTAAATCTGCAATTTCTAATCTGCCGAAATGCTTTTTCAAGAAATGTTCCTGACATGCGTATGCAACTCCAGCATATGCAAAGTCTAATAATTTGGGGTTAATTACCTGGCTGACACCATCCTCGTCATCCATTTGGTCTGAAGATCCGATGAAATGTTTGAAACATATTTGTTGAAGCGCATGGCACCGAGCATGAACTTGCTTCTGGATCTCAGCATTGGAAAGTGATTTCGAAGAATAATTGTCCATGGGAAAATTTTCAACCTGAATTAGAATGTCAAGAAGCTGTTGGAAAAGTTTTATTTTGCTTGAAAGGTTCGTGTCCTCGATAAGATTGTTCGCAGCAAAGAAGTTTGATAATTTACAAAGCACTGTGAAGGAAGTTGAAAGTAAATATGGCTGAAAGTATCGCCGAGTAGCTGGAAGAGAGAGTAGATCAATAAATAAAACTA
>Ga0209092_10001870_pt1 | contig 19930 bp, 13 predicted proteins | sample FraStrMetagenome_FD_187446 | JGI IMG/M metagenome (GOLD analysis project Ga0209092, IMG submission 187446) | Marine eukaryotic phytoplankton communities from Arctic Ocean - Fram Strait ARC3M Metagenome (SPAdes) (version 2) | ecosystem: Environmental > Aquatic > Marine > Oceanic | place: Fram...
TGTCTGTGTCTCTCTCTCACAAAAAAAAAATGTGAAGAGATATGAGATAACGCAGCGAGTAATTCGAAGTTTGGATGGCAATCGGAACTGGAATCTTTTCAAAAAGAGGTTTAGCTTTGAACGTTGATGAAGTACGAAGCTGCGGTACAGCACCGGTCACCTGTCACCGGGTCACCGGTCACCGGTACAGTGTATTTCAATTTTTGAATTACACTCGTAACATCCATATCAAAACACAGACGCACACACTTATTCACACAAACACGTACAATGGCAAATGGCAAATGGCAAGCACACACAACAAGAAAAATAATAATAAATACAGTCACACACACTACATTTTGTACAATCATTTTTCATCCACCCAACTTCCAACCGATGACCAACAACAATTAAAGATCTTTAACAATTTAGTGAGAACCCTTGAAACAACATACCCTTTTTCACCAGTTAATCAGAAATAAAAAAGGCTTGAAGCCGAAATCTTCCTCAATGTCGGAAAAACCTTTCACATTCAAATGCACCTTATCCATTAAATTTCCTCGTAGGATTGATGCTGAAAGGACAATGAAATCGTTGGAGGTAGATGAGGAACCGAGTAATAAAATAACGAAATTATTCAAGATAAAAGAAGAATCGGCATTGGAAGTTACAATATGTGCTACTGAAGCAAAAATGTTGCGCGTTGGGGTATCCAGCTTTTGTGATTTTTTAAGAGTCGCTTTACTGTGTTTGAACGAGTTTTCCTAAAAGTACAATAAAGTATTGAAATGGTTGGAATATAATTTCGGTTGCCTCGATGATGTTATATGCGTATTGGGGAGTTGAACAATGGACACATTTTTCTGTGGTTATGGGATGACCTTTTAGTGAATTGTAATAGATGCTAACTCACGATCGTTCATATTCTCAGAAGGTGGACAAAAGAACTTGTATTTATTTCTTAAGAAAGGCACCGAGGTGTTCTAACGTGACCAAACGTTTTGCTATTTTTCCTTGACAGACCAAGGTAGACTTTGCCGAAGCGCTATTTTTATTAATCACTTCTAATCATCGTTAAATTAGTTGATAATACTTTCGTGAAAATACAGATATCACAGATATGATCCTTCAATTTGGGTAACTGAAATAAAAATCTGGGAGTAATGTAGCCTTTTTATCTGGATGATGAAAACTTGCTCTTGTCTCGAATGAAACAAGGCAAAACCTTAATCAAGCGATCTGTCTAGGTCAATACGATGTGCGTCGTCCACATTTCCATGCTTGATAGTATTGAGCTTCGCCTCCATTGCGACTAATTTCTTCACAAATAAATAGTCTATTCGCTCCTTATTTACTAGATGAACGGCACACTATTAGTCAACTAGAATGAGTATGGAAATAGTTATCGCCCCAACGGTAATCCTACGTGTCCTCATATTGTCAAAGAAAAATCTTTACCTCGATCTCTTTCCTTGAAAATGGTCTTGCAAATATTTTGAGAAATTTCCGGGTCTTATAGTGGATCGACAACCAACTTTCTTTATTCATGAAAGGCATACTGACAAACTGAATGCATGTTTTAGAAGAAGGTTTTTCAAAAATAATAGTCTATTTATTAATACTAATAACTGCAAGGAATAAGATAGAGGCATGTCGATTAATCGGTATCTACCTCCTTACGCGATGAATGTATGTATTCCTCTCGATAATATAGACGAAGCCATTGGTCCAACAGAATGCATATTAGAAGGTTTATTTATGTGTACGCACGTAGCAGATGTTTGCAGGTAGATCAGAAAGAACAAGAAAATCCATAAAAGCAAAGTGCATGTATTAATAATTGCAATTTCGTAATACACCAGAAGGGTAGAATAATCAAACTAGAAACAAGATACAACATGGTTGCGCAACCAGGTAGATCCATATATTTTTTGATAAAAATGTGAGGTTCATGAGGAGTACGAATTTTGAGTTATCCCGCCAATCCGGCATAGCCAATCTGTCTTTTAAAACATATGCATCATCTTCCTTCTCGGTCGCACGTCGCACATACCTACTATCGTTAAGTCGTCAGAAATTATCTGTCGAAAGATGTCAAGAACACATTCTCCACTTTCCAAATTTATATAAACGATAAGGAGAAATTCCTTGGCTCCTAGTGGTTGAACTTAATAGATATATAAACATTTTCTATACTATATATCGTTTCAATGCTAATATTGTCTATCCGTGCAATCCAAATGTTTCGGAATATCGTAACTCTTTATTTACACTCCATGAATCTTGTCTACTCGTACATCAGTCTTGAGGGCTGGGTAGTTTTTGCACGAACCATGAGAACCGGAATAGAAGATCCAAACCTGTCACACGCGTTATTAAATTCTTTCTCTATTTTTGTGTTGGTAAATACATCAAACGTTTGATGCATCGTCTTCATTTACGCAGCAGCAGTAATTAAAACGACACTTTTATTAAGTACATGTGTACGTGGTCGATTGCAATTCCGCGATATTCTCAGAGAATCCAAAAGATTCGGAAACCACATCGATTATTAAATACATGTAAGATACCTACGAAAACATATCTACAAAAATGGCCGCCGACGATGATGAAGATCCCTTCCTACTGTTGGTTTATCTCGCCATCAGCCTTCCTGGCTTGGCTATATTCATATGGATTGTCGTGTACATGTGCAGTGAGGTGAAGTATTGCTTACGGAGGTCCCAAAGACGTCGATATGCCAACGGTGATGACCACCCGACGGATTACGTTGATGAGTTGTTAACAATGGAGGAGGGAAGACGCATAGGTCGGACAGATTTTCGCAAGGCAAAGGGGACTTCTCGTAGAAAGTTGGTACGCAAGTATTTGTCCCTGCTCGTCTTGAAGCGAGACCGTGACAAAGATACACTAGACACGTCCGAACTTTCTTTATCAAGTGATGCCAACCAGTCTATTCAGGGGAGTAATAAAAAACGCAAGGTCGCTATGATTCCTACTTTTTGTAAATTAGTAAAGGATAAAGAGAAGAAGATGAAAAATTCATGTAAAAATATCGAATTCGTATCGGAGACGAAAGATGAGGTATGCTGTATTTGTCTAAGTAACTTTCTCGAGGGAGATATTCTGGCGAGGCCTAAGGCAGTTAACGGGAAACCGGACAAAATTTGCGATCATGTTTTTCACTATCGTTGCCTAGAAAAATGGTTAGTGATGAATCACGATGAGTGTCCCGTGTGTCGAACTCGAATCATACCAAAACTTTGGCCGTTGAGAGTCAATATTCAAAGTAGCGACAGGATTACAAATCTAGATGCGATGAGTGAAAGAGATGAGATAGAACATCTTTTCCAATTCCTCAGTACCTACGAAGCTCAAACAGAAGACCCTATATCTTTTCACGGAGGGACAAATAGATCTCCTAATGGTCAAATATCAAATAGAAGTCCTCGGGCGCAACGCAGATCAGGTAGAAGTCGTCAGGTGCAACGTAGAGTGCATGGAGGAGTTCACAGGTCAGGCAGACGATGTAGACGAACAACCACCAGGGGAGGAGCCCGAAGTTCACGTCGAAGGCGCTAAATACGAAATCCTTATGGTCAGTTGCGAGTTCACGCACATGATAGAAATCTGAAGAATCTTTAAGGGGTTATTTTCGGTGATAGCTTTCAGTTTTGGTTGCATGGCACCGGCAGTTGATATTGTTCTCTTCGGTATGCTACTCTCTAGTCCTTTGGTCATCGTATCACCCTCTGCTTTTTGGGTAAGAGAGCGGTGCCTGTGATTTTTTCTGTTCCGCCTGAGCAACTTTTTAAGACTTGGATGATATATGCTGTTATAGCGTGTACCTACGGTACACATCCCAGACTTGGCAAAACATAGATGAAGTTTTATAGGTTTCTCCACAAAGTTGGTTGCCGGTTTTGTGCATTGAGAAAAATCTACACGGAGTCCGAACCACGATATCAACATGTGGTGGAAGCATATACTTTATAATTTGTATACTTGTAAATTAGAAAGACTTTCACATTAAAGCACTACGAGATACATAAATATTAGGCGTTACATATCCTGTAAGACTTTCATATTTGCGGTAGTTTGTAGTTTGTATCTTCTTTACATGTTATATGTTGGCATGATCAAACCTAATAGGCTAGAATAGTTTCTACCCGTAGATTACAACCTAAGTACACATCATGTATTAAATACAATTATTGTATCGATTGCCATGACCATGACTCAATTCTCCTTTACGCTCGTAGTTACGCGTTACAAAGAGAAAAATTGACGTCTGCGACATATTGAAAGTACAAGAGAAGTACAATTTGAAATACAAGAGATGTGATTCTTCTTCGAAATATGAAGCTTTGTGTGATAAATGGATACACAGATTTTAGCGAAAAATGAGATGAGAAAGTAAACCTTCAACAATCCTTTTCATAACTATCAATAACTTAATTTGTGGTTTTTAGCATTCATAACGGGTAGTGAAATTATTACGAGTGCAATTGAAGAGGTTCGTAGTAACGGTGGGCTTTCGATTGCGCATGAATACATAAAGAAGGACAAGGTTGTTTATGTTTCAATTGAACTGGAAATTGTCGGGGATCAATGCTGCATTGAAATTTTTCCAACTGTATGAGTTTGAGTTGCATGAGATGTCCAGATAACAAAGGACCTCTTCACCTGCACTCATCATATTCTTACAAATAATTTTATGCATTGCTAAAATTCAAAACTAATTTTTTTCAACTGTACACTAATTTGTTAACTTCTACTCTTTTTGGATTTCTGTAAACGCTACACAACGCATACCACACGCTGCGCGGTCGTGGGGTTGTACGAGTAACATGTTCCCCTATGTGGGTGTGAGACATTGCGGAATTTAATGTTAGCTAATTTCGAACTACCTCATATATGTTTACATCATCTCATGATTCATGATTAGATTTCCTGACGAGAGATGCCACAGCACAAAAATTTTGTAAGTTAACTTCTAGTGCTATCTTTTCAACATTCCAAGTACCACAAACTCCTTATCAAAGGGGTTTTGATGTGTCTGCAAATTTATAAAGAAAGTTATTTCGTAGGACATTGAGATATTCTAGAATAACCACTGCGGACGCCTACGTAGAATCCTACGATAGAATTTAAGCAAATACTGAATGAATTTTTGAGGTGATAAACTATATTCATACAGTCGTTCAACGAGTTTCATGTATTAAAATATCTTATCTTTTTCTTTATGAGGGTTTGTGTTAAAAAAACCGAGAGCTTGTCTCTATCGGGAGATGAGTCTCGAAAAGACCATATTTTGCGCTATCCGGACCCCTTTTTTTTAAGCGAAATTTTGTAACTTTACTTCTATAAGCTTATTTTTATTCATTCCAAGTAACCCAAACTTGTTCACATAGTCTTTTTGATGTTTCTGTAAACTAAAAACAATTGTAATTACGGAGGATACGAGATACTTCAGAATACCCACTGCAGAAGTCTACGTAGACTCCTACGAGAAATTTAGGTCAAATAGTGCTTGATTTTTGTGTCGATAAACTATCTTAGCAAAGCCATTCAGTCAGTGATGTATATCTCCGGCATTTTATCTTCAGGAATGCTTTAAAAAAGCGATAGCTTGTCTCCATCGTGAGATATAGAGTCTTTAATAGAGCGGTCCTTTAGATGCGTTGCGTGGAATTTGTGTGCGCGATGCGCAAAACATAAAAATTTGTGTTTGCAGCTTCGCCAGGAAATGGTTGGAAAGAAATTGATAGTTGTGTAGATAGGAAGATTGGGCTTGAGGCTTGAGGATAAAACAAAATTATTAGTCACCTAAATTTTGGAGAAGTTCGCTTTCTACTCTATGAGAACGTCACCATCACTTTCTCTTCGATTGAGATCGATGCTATCAATCTATTTGATCCTGATGGTCAATATAACTGTCAGAACATTCTCAACAAACCAACGATATGTTGGTGGACTGAGGCGCCGAACAACGACTCATCCTGGACTTTATCAAGAAGCAAGTTATATAGAAATAAAGTAGCAAACATATGTTGCTCATTCTCTATGGAGAGAGAGCTAAGAGGGAGAAGGAGCATACAAATACTTTAGAGATAGCTGATGTAAGATTTGCCAACCCCATGGGAGTTAATTACATGTAATCATATCAACATTGAATCACACCGATATAACGTGTACCGGCTCTGCCTTATACTCATCTCTTCCCAGGTCGCGTTAAATCCAGTCGTGTTCATTAAAAATAATAGCTAAGCCAATGAACTACTTTCGTTAAGTAGACAAAATGATTTGACATAGGTATAATTCTGAAGATCGAGAGAGACAAAGTAATTCAATAGCTGATATACAACAGTTTTCATTACAATTTTTTAAATCTATGCTCACAATTTTCTTCTGCGATTTTCATTTTACTCTGTGTACTCGTCTTGAAGAATTGTGTTATGGAGTTGTTTGAGCATTCATCGTTAGGCGCTGATATTGTTGCATGTGTGTCTGTTTATGTTTAGCCCTATATGGCGGCACTGGTACGAAGTGTATTGCTGTAGTGCTGTCCATGAATACACCTACGCTCATAACGTAGCCATGAATTTCCCTCTAATGTAAATGAACGCTTTCGCAATCAAATATATTCCTCACTGAACCCTTGTAATAAATATATACATATCGCGTGCAGATACGAATTACCATTAGTTGTGCCATGAACGACCGTAACCATAAGAGGAGTTACCATGTGCCAGGTCAAAATCCTTACGTGATGCCGCCGCCTCAGGCAGTGGCAAATCAACAGATGCAGATGCACTGGCAACAGATGCCTCCTAATGGTCTGGTAAACCAACCACCGCCGCAACTACAACAACCACCTATGCATAATTATTCAATGAATTCGATGTATCGTCCCAATGAAATGCAATTAATTGAACAGCAACAGTTGCACCAACGTCAACAAATTCCTTACAATTCGAGGATTCCCAGTGCTACGCATCAACAGTTGGAGAGCCTTCTTAAGGCCAAGGATAGTGCTAAGAACGAAAAAAAGATTGCTCATATTACGTATGAAAGTGCACGTACTCAAGAGCAGATTGCCTTAAATTATTTTAAACAATCAGAACGGCAGCTTCAGACGGCAAAAGATAAATATAGCGATAGTATGGCTGCGTTGTCGAGAATAAATGTCATGGATTATATTTCTTCCCAAGGCGGGAGGACTGATGCCAGTAGTGCCAACGGAGTATATTCACATGACATGATTACAAAGATATTTCGGACGCGGGGTCGAGAAAAAAATCCTACTCTACGAAAGTTATGCAGTGATAATCGTGTAACAAAATCAGCGTGTCTTCCTCCACCTGTGCCTGTGAATCAACTAAGAGGTTGTAATCATCTTGAGCATAGTTCAATTCCAGACCATTTTCCGGAGAATATGTTGTTTAGAGCACTTAGTTGTTATAGCACCATCCGAACATTTTCCCTCGAATTATTAATTTCACCATTTCCAGCGTTTTTCTTTTTGCGCGCTCTGCGACTTCAAACGCCAAGCAAATTGATGAACGAGATTCATGTTGCTTTACTTCGAGTGTTATACGCGGAACTCAGTGGTAAAAAAATAAACAACCGAAAATCAAAATTAATCGCCCCGATCGCCATTGAAAACCCTACTATTCCCGGGCTAGATCAAAGAGATTGGAACATGTTGGATAATTCAACCTGGCCGATATACTTTTGTGATTATGCTGATATGACCAGCTCTCAGTTTGAAATAGATAATTATCTCGAAAATAATGCTGTAGATGACGCAGTATCACAATCAAGTGCGTCTGGAACAATGTCCGATATCGATCAAATTCAAGATGACGATTCAAATGGAGGGAGCACCGACGTTTCTGAAATTCCTGACGAGGTAGCTCCTGAGTACAAGCGAAGTGACGAAGAGTTCAATAATATACGTGGCGTGAAGAGAGCCAAATTAGTAGACACAAACAAACCGTTAAGTTTCGATAGACAACAGCCTCCAATTAATATTTCCAACCCAAACAGCGCTTCATTCAAGAAGACTCAACCTTTAAATACTCTTCGGAGCCAACCTAAGTCCTCTTTTGCTACATTTGGTGAATCAAGTGTTGAGATTATTTCGAATTTTAGTGAAATTGCTGAGAGAGAAAATCTACACACATCTCATGGGATATCTAAAAATGGAACCTCGAAGAAAGCTTTATTGAGCAATAAATATGACAATTCCAACATTGAAAAGTCAAGCGATGAAAAACCTTTCACAAGTGCCACAAGTGATGAAAAATCTTTCACTTTTCCCCACTTAGCACATTTAAAAAAAATACAGACGACGTATTATCATCTTTTATCTGTTACCGAAAAGCTTGATATTATTGAATACTTAGTCGATGAGTTGCTACAGGTCGATTTTGCTGTGAACGAATTGAATAAAAGGTTTACGAATAGGAGCGCTCTATGGAATGGTTGGGGCACACATTTTGGAAAATCCATTCCTATGTTTGAGAGTGGACCGAGAGCAGTGGAGCTAGAATCATTGATCAACGATGACGAGTGTGCTGTGTGTGGTGAGGAAGGCGATTTGCTCTGCTGTGATGGTTGCGGTAAGTGTTTGTCATCAAGTTACTTTAGATTGCATGACATTTACTTACTTTCTATTCTGGTAAGTGAGATCCTTTCATCGACAATGCATTTCTCTACATCCGATAGAGGAATTGCCAGAAAAATGGCTTTGTCCTGAATGTATTTTGCCAGACTCTAGTAGAGTTGGATCGCTTCGTGGTGGTAGTAAACCTTTTATGGAATGGTTTACATTTATGGATTTGCCTCCAGAGTCGAGGGGTAGATTAGCATTTTCAACAATGGATAGTCCAGTCAGAGCTTATCTTTGGAAAAGACAATTCATGATTGTGCAAGGAATTGTCTTTACTAAGCAAATAGGTGAAAGGGCATGCCATACGTTGATGAACCAAACACAAGTTTGTGATCTGTTAAAATTTTTAGGTCCTGAAAGTTGCTCGAAATGGCCATGGTCGCAAATTCCTCATCATCCTCAAATTATTTTTGAGGGACAACATATCCATGACAATGATTATATGGTTTCTGCAATGTCTTATTACAATACCCTTTTGGGCCCGAAATTTGACAACCCATGCAATTATCATAACTGTTATCGAAATGTGACATACCGCGTTAATGCAATATCCAAAAAGATTGACAGCGGAGGTGTCGTAAAAGGTGACATATTATCAGATGTACCACCCAACCTTCTTTCAAGAAAAACGCACCACGAAAGCGACATTTGTAATTTACAATCGGTGGATTTATTTGATCCTGTCAAGGAACATATTTTGTCTTTAGAACGTAAATTTGTTCGTTCTCATTTACTTTATGATTGTTGGCGAAATGATTACTTAACTGGATGGTCAAAAAAAGTGAGAATTGCTCAGACAGCAAGAGGCTTAGCAAGTTTGCTTGCTGAGATGATTGGTTTTGTTCATTACCGAGCATTTGTGAGAGAATGGAATCGATCTCCACTGGACAAACGATTAATATCCGAAGACGATGAAGAGACACGCTTTTCGAACCTACCTGTGTTACCTAGTGACTGGACTATCGATGAAGAAATTAAAGAAAGGCGCTGGTTGAAGAGCGTTCATCAACACAAATTAGATTCTACATCGCAAAACATTCTTATTAAACGTAAAGGAAAAATCAAACGTATGGAATTGCCTCACTTCAATTCCACATCAATCAACGATAAGTCTATAAATATACCGGCAGTTGACATTGATAAGCAACCATTATTCGAAGGGAAAATCCTGTCATCGCAATCCAAATTGATCGAGGACTCATCATTGTTATCGCCTAAAGCGACTGCTGATGCTGTATCGCAAGAAAAACATGATGAGATAGTCCCTGAAAATGATGAAGTAGAAACTCGAAACAGGCGCCGTTCAGGTAGAACGAAATCGAAAACAACTCATTTTGTAAGTGCATCGAAAGTTGTATCTCTAACGAAGGTCGAGAAGGATCGTTTGGAGAAATCGAACAAAAAGCAGGAATTGAAAGATCTTGCTGCAGACAGGCACTTTGAAAAACAAATTCATTGGAAAATTTGTGGTCGGAAGCTTTTTCCTCCACGTGGCTTACTCTCACCACTTACTATGCGTTCTGTTGGGAGACGAGGTGGAATCGTATCGATTCCCTTTATGTTGTACTCGGACAAACTAGAAGTTGCACAACCGACTGTTGGAAATATGTGGAGACTACATGTAAAAGCTGTTGTGACTTTGCATGAGCTTGTTTTACAGCTACATGTCTTACGACAAAATATTAATGAAACGGTGAGTTTTTGCGTCAGCTAGCACCATTTTTACTTTATTCTGACTAATTTTTTCTCTTAAGATCATGTCTTCCTGTGAAAACGCAGGCCGCAGGACGAGTGTGAAATCTTATCACCCGAAGAAAAAGATATCAGCAATACTACGTAATGAGCTCACAGGTAATATCGAATATTTTCTATACAGTTCAAACAAGCACAAGGGATATTGGGTATCGGAGGAAAATCTTGACACTACATCGTTCGTATTTAAGCAAATTTCAAGAAACAAAACTCGCAATAATCGGAAAAGTGGCGATGGAGTGGAAATCGCGCAATCAAAAGCCTTGCAATTAGCTCAAAATTATGTGAACTCTGCTCAATCTGCGTGTAATCAATGTAAGCAAGCCCTTGGTATGAGGAAGGGAGCAACAGTGAATGCTTGGGCTACGCTAAAGGCTGCTGAGAAAAAGCTTTTGGATATCGCTAGAGAGGTTGAATATTTAAGGTCCTCTGATATGAGAAACCAGAGGATGGCGCAAGCATATACTCAACAAATGAAATGTATTTTCACGGAGCATCAGCAGGGAATTTTTAATATATATATGACGTCATTTCATTCACGGCGTCAACCTTCTTCTGAGGCTATAAATCGGCTAAGGTTGAAGACGAGATCCAAGCTACAATCAATTACACAAAAACTGTTGGGTCGAAATCATGTACAAGATAGTGTAATATCAGAGAAACTAACCAATGCAGAACGACTGGGACTGGAACAATTTCGTACAGGAATACAAAATTCAAACTCAACTAGAACATTTCCCGCAAACCATTACATAAGCAGTACCGACGACGATGTTTTTATCAATACATCACAAAATGTTATGATGCAAGGAAATCAGTCATCTAATAATCAAAGACAGTCAAGTGGTATCGAGCATTATCCCAATGATCAGGGCCAACGACAACACCATGCATACTCTTATTCAGGTAGAGAGCAATCACCTGCAGGCTTTCCGGTAATTGAAAATGGTTCTGACTCATTTCAGACCATCGACAACAGTACATGCATTCGTAACCAATTCAATCACAACATAGACTACTCCGATCAATTTGGCTGATTTTGTATAAATTTTGCACACGAGAAAATGATGTGCTACTTCTGCCATATTATTTGTGTATTATGAGAGGATTGACACGGATGCAAGGAAGTAAAATATCCGGTAACAGTATGAAAGTATAAAGACCATCATGCAGCCGACATACTTTATCTACGAATAGCAACAAGGCGAGATATACACTAAAGGGCGAAGCTTAGGTACTAGCCATTTTAAAGTATGATCAAGATTATTTTATGAACTTTTAAGTCAAAGTACACTTTTTTCTTTTAACCTCAAAAGATAATCCTTCTTAAAATGTCAAAAGATTTTTTTCGGCGATAAACAAAGAGGATCGAAGATGAGCATATCAGACTCATGCAATACTCAACACCGCACTGTTTCTCATCAAACTAAAGTAAATGGCCACAATGACGTACATTTGACGGTTGAATAGAACTTGATCCATGTATTGTATGCAATTTACCATGTTGATGATTCTTCGTTCAAGCCTCAGGTACCATGCATTTATGGAACATCCTAAAGTCGTCATATGAAATAGTTAGATGTTTACACAATTTTGAATGACAAACATTGAAAAGATCATTTTTAGGATATCAGCATATCTTATATCTACGAGGTTGATGTCATAATCACTACCGAATTTTCTTTTAAACTCGGCTTTCTCATATTATGTAATGAAAGGATCCATAGACTGACGTGTAACCTACAGTACAATAATGACTTTGTGAGATATCTTAAGTTCATCAGTTCAGTTACGTATTTGATTGCCATAATCACTCGTAAATACAGGATCGAATTGTAATTTTGACTGCTATTAATAAGCCAATAATTTCCGTAGACTGGACTGCTAAACACTGATAAATTATTTACATTTACAATAGAGTATTTTACATGTTAGTTGACAGAATATTTTAATTTTTTTAACAGATGAAGTCTTTCTCTATAAATTACTAATCCTGTGCAAGGAAACCAGCAGCAGTAAGCATAGCAAGATGCCCGATCAGATGCTCCTTCGTTACCATCGTATTGAACTCCTCAGGATATTCAGGCTTCAAACCAATAGGATCAAAAGTGAAATTCCCCGAAAAGTGATCAGGGTGTATCTCACCAGCCTCCTCGAGTCTAAAATAGGCGGGTGACACAAAACGGTCTATGTACGGTTCAACTCAAGTGCACCGATGGCAAATAAAAGAATCTTCCAGAAAGGATTCTGAACCCGAAAGAAGTGGTTAATAGCAGGGCGACTTATCTGAAAGTCATAGAGGAACGAAGATCCCTTAACCTTCTCGCGAACAAGGAAGCCAATGACGGCTAGCATTACAACACGTCCGTGAGTTACATTGGTCTTGAGATATCGAAGGCATGTGGCGTCATCAGCCTTCTCAAGGAAACCTAGAGGATAGAAGAGTCTTACAAGAGGAAGAGATCTAGAAGGAGCCCCTCCTTAGAATACTGCATATCACAAGCATTGGCAAAATGAAAAATTGAAACATAGGTGTAGTCGTTCATTCATTATCGAAACACTCTCAAGTAATTTAGATTGGAAACTTGCAGCATTGGTGGCAGTAAAAAGCTCTACGACAGGTGCCGGAGTGAAGGCGGCGGCAGAGGCGACGGGGTCCGAAGCAATATCACGTTTCCTGTTGATGCGTTTTCTACTCTTCACAGTTGTAAAATAATGTGAGCCTATATGGAATCTATTTCATATCGGCATCTCTAAAGGAAAAAAAGGATGCATACTCTGGTAATTTTGATACATTCTCTGATTTTGCTACACGTCTTTGCGCTCGATTTACCATCGCAGCCTCGACAAGAGTGCCCCATGAAAAATAAATAGTATTGCATTCACGTCACAACAATTTGGATAAGATACTAGTTGCGTTTATGTGACTTTCTTAAACAGTTGTTAGAAAAACTTTTTTGCGATCAGTAGAAAGACTTTAATCCTCCTTCTCCTGTACACCAACTGCAAACAAAACGAAATTCAGCACAAAAGGGAATTGTAGGATGTTTTCAAACATTTCTGTTACTTACGAGTATTGAAGGAACTCCACGGGTTTTCACTATCTACACCATGTCGCATCCATTGAGTTACGATCTTTTTGTTTCCTTTGAGTACTGGGCATCCACTATGCTGTGTCAATGCTGTATCCATTACACCGTCAGATCCCATGTAACTAAAGAAAGTTGCCATCCCGACTTCTGGTTTCACGTGTAAGCCTAATCGGGATGTGATGAGATTTTAAACTTGAAAAACCAAAAGTTATTCATAATCACTAACCTGCATTTTGAAACTGAGTTGCACCTCCTATTTCAGGCAATTCGCAATACATCACCATCGTCGCGACTCGATTGCCCCAAACGTAATCCATACCGTTACAATTCCCGTCGCAGTGGGGCGTATATCGATCTGGTGGCTCCCCTTTTTGATAGTTTTCTCCAAAGTATTGAATGCTCATTAAATCTTCTTGGCCGTGCTCTTTCAAACCATATCCTGTCACGTAATTCGTAAAATCATAAACACGTCTACTCAGTCTGGCAATTGGATCTCCGGATGATTCTCGAGCCCAGTTCACACTTATCCCTGCCTGCATAGCTTTTCTACTGTCAGTGATTTGGCTTCCACCATCACCGTCAGCAACAGTAGCACGATGTAAGTCAGGTTCTGCAGCTTTTCCAACAGCAGCGCATTCCTCTGGAGAAATGAAGTTTCTCACAAGATATACTTTGGAGGCATCACGATCCATCAACTTTTCCACATCTCTAGGAATATCGTCTTTGTAATAGGTCCAAGTTACGTTCTCTATGGATTCGCTCGGCGGTGCATCCTCGTCGGCACACGTGTAATTTTCCAACTTGTATGCTATGTTCTGTCTAATTTCGGATTGAAATTGAATTTCGTCGTTCAATTTTTCGATACGATTTGCGACTTCATTCTCCATGCAAGCACCCATTCTATCAATCATATCAATCGCATCCTGACTACTTAGGCTTCCATCATAGGAGGACAATGCATTTCTTGTCTGAACGATACAACTCTTCATAATTGATTGAGATTCATCATAAGCTTTACTCTTATTATCTTGAAATTTAACTTCAAAATTTTCATTAATAAAAACGACCTGATCATCGTTTTCTGACACCGTTACATACGAAATGAAGCATTGGTCTCTTCTACACAAACCTGACTTCTTCCCTGGTATTTCCCTCAACTGAAAGGAATGACCAACAAAAGAATTAAGACTCATAACGGCTCCGTTCGCAATAAATGGAGACGATTGCAATACCATTTCATTAGTTTGTGGATGAATCCAATATGCCTTATTCATCGAAACAATAATTGACATCATAATATGAGTCTTGAACAATATCTCTATTCCACATATACATACTCACTCACTCACTCACTCAACTCACCTCTAAGCGATGCCCGGATTGATTATAAAACTGGATAGATCTTTCAAGAGAAGACGTATCTTTTGCCTTAAGATAATTGCTTCCATCCACTGAACCAACGCTCATCAAAAGCATGACTAATGCCGTAAAAGAATATCTAATAGGCCTCATTCTCATCGCAGTCGCTGTCGCAATCGCAGTCGCAGTCGCAGAACCAGTTGCAATATTTTTTGTTATGTTAACGCGAATATATAATTTATGTGGTCGATTGATAGTTTACGAACAGTTCGTGTTATAAAAATTTTCGTTTGACGGTTGGTTGAGCTGTAACTTGCAACGCGTGTTCCATTCCATTGAAACCGTCCAAATATGATTTAGCTCTCTCCAGAAATAATTAGATTTATACAGACCTCCACTTGTAGCTTTCATCTGCCAAGCTGACGTCGGAATAGGAACTGAGATATTTTGAAGTTGGTGACAGATACGACGAGAGTATGTACGAATTTGAGTATGTGAGTACACCAAGTATGTCGCCCCACCTTTCCTCTTGTCTTATTATTCAAGAGATTTTTCATACCTAAAGACAAGAACACGATGAAGCTTTTGATTGCTGCATCCCTTGCATTTGCTGTCCCCGCTGCTGCATTCAGTCCTGCTTTTGTGAATAGTAAGGGTTCCATTTCAGTTACGGAACTCGCTGCAAACATCAGACCGAAATCTGAAAAATCTGAGGTTTTAGCGAACGGATGGGATGGAACTACTGCTTTAGGTGGAGCTGTTGAGGTTGCTAAACCTTCACGTATGTTGGATGAAGTTCGTGCGGCTGGAGAAACGATTCCTTCTGATTGTGAGGTGTTCAATGCCAATGTGGAGATGTCAGGGGATGACCTCAGTTTCGAGGAAGTCATTGAACTTATCGATACGCATTATGAGACTGGCCTTATCGAATTTAAAAATGGAGACATCGTGAATGCCTCTGGTGAGAACGAAGGCTCAGCAAAGGTGCTGAGTTATGCTGCTCTATCTGGTATGGATAAGGATACTACCTTGAAGTTGTGGGGACAGTATTATCGCGAGGTCAAGGCCAACCCCGACGGTAGCGACCATGCCAACATTCGTAATTTTATGAAGTACGGTTGGGAGGGTGTTCCGTTTGAAAATGGTATTGCACTAACGAAGAAGAACGTTGGCGACAACGAGTGGGACTGGGATGCTGAGAGCTGGATTCCTTAAGTAATTTCGACTTGGTTAGTAAAAGTTGTTATTATTTCATCAGTCATCAAACTTCTCAGAATTATGTATAAAAATCTTTATTTTCCTGTTATGCGGTAATAATTATTGATACCTTAGGCTGCAAATGGCTTCATACGTTTTGAAAAGTTGCCTCCGCCTTTTTAGCCTGATTTCTTTGCTTTCTTAACATTCCACATATTAAGTCAATAATGCATTTGTAGTGTTTTTCAGTTCAAGAAAATAAACGTGATCGTTCTAAGACTGGAACATTATGTTTCTTGTTAATCGATGTTTTGGCCTTGGGCGACTGCCGGTAGGTCCTTTAATTTCAGGAAATTGATAGAGACTAAGACAGGATTTGCCGAGATAACAAGAGTTCTTTTTACGGTGAAATGAAAGCATTTACATAAAAAAGGTACGCGCGCTCAAAAGCTAAACACACGATGCTATTTGTCGTAGCGCCGAACCCCTTTCTGTTTATGGTACTTAAAGTTGCCATCCAAGGGGACACAAAATTTAAGTGAGCGAGCAATAGATGAAGAGGTCCACTAATTGATGTTTATATATATGTCGTTTATATGACATTGCAAGAGGAAGCATGTGTATCGTACTTTAGTGTCAAATTTCAATTGCAGATCAAAAGTATTAGGAACACACAACAATATGCACATACAGATTAAAAAAATATGACTGATATATTGATGTCGACGTCGAAAATGCGCAAACCTTAAAATCCTAAAATTCTCTTCGGATTCTGTCTATGGATATAACACTGGATGAGATGATAATCGCAACACGTTTTTGTCAAGTACCTGTTGTTTTATCGTGGAAAAGAAGTGATTGCAGTTGTAGGATATCTGTGTCATAAGTCATGAATAAAAATTGAAACTGATGCCATTCCAAAATAATTTACAACTTCCAATACAAGGACGAGTTTAAACATAAATACAAACTAATGATTACTCGAATGATACTTAGGAAGAATCATCAAGGTAATTCAAAAGTTATGCTGAAGTAAGAAAGCGCATTATCACGGGAACACTTTTTCGAAGGGATTGTGTAATGTAATGGAAAAAATGCTTTACTTTCGAAAGAAAAAATAGCAGGATAGGAATCAAATTAAAACTTGACGGCAGAAAGAGGGCTACAAGAAATTGAATGTACGATGCTTCAAATTATTCGATAATTTCATTAAAATTTCAATCTCGATACTTCGCACTTGAGTCATCATTTCAAAAATATGTCAATATCAAGAACGTAGAATTTCTTGACCGTAAGTAAACAGTACTGGCCGACAGACATTAGAAATTTCGTCCCGAGATCTGCTAAGATAACTTTCGAAATAGACATAACCTTCATTCAAGTTTTTAACAGGAGTATCCTGTCATACTTTCTCTATTTTTACAAAATATTTCTTGAATCAACATTAAAGAGTATCTGGAACATTGGGTATCATTACTGGTTGAAAGATGTCAGGAAATTGCGTCCCGAGGAAAGCCAATACAACTATCGAAACAGATATAATTCCAATCCAATTTTGTTTGTATGGAGCAACAATCTCGTCCTTAAGTTTCTCCTGAGATATCTCCCCTTCCATTGCTTTACGATTCTTTACTGCTTTCTCTCGTTCTTGAGACTCTCGGAGATCCTTCTCGTCTATCCAATAATCTTCCCCAGCCAACACGCTTTTACTGCTTATAATTGGACGAAGTTCTGAACCCTCCCAAAAATCTTCATCAGAGCTTGCAACTGGAGTCGATTGGATTTCATTCCGATTGATTCTCTTCTTTTTACGTTCTCTTTTCGGTAACGTACGTCTTGGTTGAGCGAACAAGGCGCTCCTACCGCTGCTTGACACTGACACCTCATTGAAACCCGACGAGCATTCGATTGAAATATGAAATGCATTGGCAATTAGCGTGACGCTCAAAGCAAGGAAAACTTTCATTACCATCTTCATTGTCTCATCAAACCCATCGAGATTACAACTACGTCGTAATAAGGGAGAGGAATGACAAAGAGTACGAGCAAAGAGCAACGTACAAGTTCTTTCTGTTGGTTGACAGGATGACATCCGTAACACAAAAATTCAGTTCTTGTACCCCGTGCTGGCCACGTACTGTTTCTCACCTTGCTAATTTAGAATTACGACGGGTAAGAATCTTCCCCCAACAACGACATGCCACGCGTATTCCGTGTGTACGAGTACCGAAGGCGCTTTCTTTGTTTCTTTTTCTCAGAGAAAAATAGGTTCGTATCTCGTATCATGTACGTGCATGTATCCAAAACAGTTTTCTGTTTTACGTGTACCCTCGTACATCAATCGTACATCTCCAGTAGCGGCCAGCGCTCACACGAGAATTTGTTTCACGCAAAATTTTCTCTCGCTCTCTCTCTCCTTCTACAAAAAACTACAGACCAAAGCTGTGCTAATTCATACACAACAAGAACAATCTCCTAAAAATGAACCCAGAATAGTAAGTTCCAATTGTACAAACTAATTGCAACCTTCCTCCAACACACGGACACAAAACTTGCATTGAATCCATGAGATGAGCGGATTGAAGTGGGTGTAGAGAGTCCTGCATCCGTTTTAGGAGATCCTGAACCTGATGTTTCTGAACGGTTCGTGCAGTACGGCTATTTTTGGATTAGGCCGTTGATCTGAGATTTTGGATGAATCTTGGATTGCGGTTTAGTTTCCTCTTGTCGCCTGGATGTCTCGATTAGAATTGATGTTACGTAGTATTTGTTTATTTTAGGGTTTGGAAGTTTGTTTTTGTTTGAAAGTGGGTTGTTGGAGCAACAGACGGGTTTGTACCGTTGCTCAAACAATGCGAATATTTTATTTATTGAATCGAGTCGAATCGTGGATTAATTTGTATACTAATCGTTCAACATTTTTTATTTACTCCCATAGCGACTACCTATTCAAGCTCTTATTGATTGGAGACAGCGGTGTCGGTAAAAGTTGCCTTCTTTTGCGATTTGCGGATGATACCTATACCGAGTCCTACATTTCGACCATTGGTGTTGACTTCAAAATTCGCACAATTGAGTTAGACGGTAAAACTATCAAGCTTCAGATTTGGGATACCGCCGGACAGGAACGTTTTCGCACAATTACTTCGTCTTACTACAGGGGAGCGCACGGTATTATTGTCGTTTATGACGTAACTGATAATGAGTCTTTCAATAATGTGAAGCAATGGTTGCATGAAATTGATAGATACGCCTGTGAAAATGTCAACAAATTACTAGTAGGTAATAAGAGTGATCTTACCTCGAAGCGTGTTGTCTCTACGGAGCAAGGAAAGGAATTCGCAGATTCGTTGGGCATTGAGTTCCTTGAAACTTCAGCGAAAACCTCGGATAATGTTGAGCAGGCCTTCCTTACCATGGCAAGTCAGATCAAGGCGAGAATGAAGACCCAACCCACTGCCGCCGCTGGAAAGAAGGTCGATCTTAGGAGCAACCCAGTGAATCAACAAAACGGGTGTTGCTAAAGTGGCCCGACTGGTATTTTGAACCGGAATTTTTGGAATGTAGGATATAACTGGATTGCAGTAAGAAATCGTAATGCAGTAACGTAAGAAACGAAATGTAGTTCATAATGCCGTGTGGCTTGATTTATTTTAAGTGTGGGTGGATCAATATACAAAAATATACCATCATTAGTTACATTAGTTGATACTCTTTTTCAAGGTATTTCGCACAGAATCTATTTTAGTGCATCAAATAGGTTATCTTTGCTGTTGACTAAGAATGACTTTATTTCGCCCATGTTATTGGTATATGTAGAAAATTAGAAGAGTGTTCGTTGGAGAAGACGGATAACTGCTACATTAATGTA
>Ga0209092_10001871_pt1 | contig 19930 bp, 14 predicted proteins | sample FraStrMetagenome_FD_187446 | JGI IMG/M metagenome (GOLD analysis project Ga0209092, IMG submission 187446) | Marine eukaryotic phytoplankton communities from Arctic Ocean - Fram Strait ARC3M Metagenome (SPAdes) (version 2) | ecosystem: Environmental > Aquatic > Marine > Oceanic | place: Fram...
TGCTAGTTGCGTAAGGTCGTCAGTGTAGTTTCTAACCTTCCTATTGTAATCAGTTTATTTTATTACGTCAGACATTTGTACTTTCTATTATGCTGAGCATCTAATCTACATTTTGTGATAGAGTCCCGTGGACATCCATATAGTATATGTAGAATATTCAAATAGCAGCGAAATTACTGCAAAATATAACGTAGGAGGTATGAACGTAAGTAAGGTTAAAATTATCAGACCAGGGATACTACTTTGCCGCCCGTTAGTTTTCAACAAACCGAAATTCACTAATACCTGCATCAATCTACGCACCCCGAGCCAATATACCGTACAAAATCTACGGTATCCCATACACTCTATAGTGTAAAAATTCTTAACGTAATCCTAACCATTACTTAATATTATTATTATTACGCAAAGTACCCTAAAGACATCCAGTAACATCAGATAGTTTATAGATCACCATTTCAAAACTACACTATTCAAAATTAGAAATCTCCATTCTGTTCAAGGATGGAAGCTCCAATCATCCAGCCATTAGCCGAACGTGCCCCACGTAATCTTCGATTCAGAGTAGATGATTCCGAACGCAGCATTCAAGTACTCCATCCAACTGAATCAAATACAAGTGCTCTATTTCTAGCCACCGAAGAAGAGTTGGATACGAATAATGACATTAATGCGGAAGCCTCTTTTTCTTCTTATGACGAGCTAGAAAAGAAATTATTGAAAGGGTGCGCAAGTACTGCTATTCATTCTCTTTCGACCAAATCCAGTTCACCTTCTATCATTGTTTCTACTTGTGCTCTGCCTATAAATCCATCAATTATGAGTGTATCTGTCATGCCAGCAAATGATCCCGAGTCTGTTTCGAAACCATCAACGTCAAGAAATGCAGAATTGGACTTGTCGAATTTGCATCATTTTGGTCCTCATCCTGTGAAAACTGTGAGTTTTGTTGAGAACTACATGTCAAACTTAGATATTTCTGAAACAGAAAGTTCAATGCAACTTTTTGAAGAATCAGACGTTATTATTAGATTTAATTTGATGGATGGAAAGGGAAGAGTTTTAGTATTACGCCTTGCTTATTCAAATGCAAACGGAATATCTCTACTTTCCTCGGATGAATACCCAGAAGTACAAGTACATGAATTACCTAATCCATCTATTAATTCTTCTGATGCTACTACAAACAATACATCCTACTCTATATCTTTATCCAACTCCAATGATGCAGCTGAGGTGCCCTACATATCCATTGAATGGCTAACTGAAAATATTGTCGTATACTCTCGTAAACCACACCTATTCTGTGCTGATTTGATCTCTAATAAAGTTCTAGAATGGACTCCTCAAATCACATATAATACTTCCAATAATAAAAACCGCCGATCAACCTTAGGTAATGTGTTATCATTATTGGCTGGGACAGGTGATGAATATGAGGACATGCCCCCCGTCTCGGCCCTCACATCTACCATAAATACTTCGAAAGGATATGAAAAATCAAAAGCATGCTTATTTTCGTTACATACTGATGGAAGTGTTCGCTTATGGGCAATTAAGATAAACTCCACGAAATTTCAAAATTCATTGAATCCTACTTCAGTGCGTTTGTTGAAAATTCAAAGAAATTGTCGGGCAGTTACAATAATGAGAGACCAATATCCCATCCCAGGCGATGATGATCTAGATGCTGATGATTTAGAGACCTTGTGTGATCCACCACTTCCCGAATCTACTCTCTGGAGTACTGATCTAGATTCTATTGCGATGACCTCCCGGCTCTACGCTGCAGATTTACAAACATATGCCTTGGCAATTTCAATTAAAACACTTTCTTCTTCCAAAAATGACAGCTCCAGTGATTCTGATCATAAATCTTCACCTATTTGCCTTTTAGTACTGCATGGGAGTATCAATACAATGGCCCTTGGTCAGGAAAATGCGGATAAATGTCTCCTGTTGACAGTTCCATCACACGCAGAGACTGTTTCTCAATTATCTTTTTCTCCAAATGCACGGTGTGAATTACATGGGTTGTTCGGTTCCTCTTCTGAATATGGCGTAGGAACCCAATCGATCATGGTGCGATATCCTCCCTCTACTATGGCATTAGTTGCACATATCCCTGAATCGATACCTTTGACTTTGGACAATTGGGCGGAAAAAGAATTACAAATGATTTCCAATCTCACATTTAGAACGGATCACGACAATTTCGAGGAAATGCAATCATTACAATTGCAACAGGAACATGAAAAAATAGATTCTTATTTTTTAAGACGTTTATTTTCGTCGTCTTTCTTAGGCATAGCTGGAAATCGTCCACTTTCGTGCTGTATTCAAAAGGCTTGCTATGAGACGATTCCAAATTACACTCCAAACTCATTCAAAACCTCTGGAAAATTGTCTTTTGAGGCGGATATACTATTGTCTGTTCGTGAATGGGCCAGGGTGGAAGAATCAGAATTCTTAAGTATGCAACGAGTAGGAGGAAAAGCTTCTATCCCAGCAAGCAAACAAATTAAGTCTCCAAGTGTAACAACAACTCCAAAAAATCCAGTGACGTCGATTTACCACGCATTTTCCACTCAAAACAAACGTTCAGCAAACGCCATGTCGCTAGAGGAAGAAGATTCTAATGATGTTAACAAAAAGAAACTGATGATGCATCATACTAGATGGAAAAAAATTCTTGTAGCTGTTTGGAGAGAGCACATGATGCTTCTTGCACCACTTTCTCTAGTTACACTACCTCAGAGTATCATGGATGACGATTCAGGAATGATGACACCTTCATCTTCCTTGTATTCCATGGTTGTTCGAATGGGTGTGACATCTGTGATTTTAGGTGTAGGAGAAGATGATGAGGATGCTGCTATGAACCAAACAATGACCAAACTAGATTTCTTGTCACAGTCATATTACAACAAATGTGCTCAGCAGCAAGAATCCTTCGCAGAAATAGTTACTCTAGAAGAGACTGTCAATCATATAATCGCTTCCGCTTCTTTAATTTCTAATGAGATGAAAAAGAATGAGCTACAAGCTAAGATGGAAGGAATTGGATATAAAACCTCCAGAATAAGCACAGATGAAATATTAGATGCAATCGATATTCTTTCTAGTTTGGATGAAAATGATTTATGTCAGTGGGCTTGTTCCATAGACGAAAAAAATGCTTCCTCTCTATCGTTTCCGAAATTTTCAAATAATTCAGGCGTCGAATCCATTTTTTCACTAGAAGACAAACTTTCACAAAAACATCAAAACTTCCCATTAGGAATGAAAACATATATTTCGTATTCATGCCAACTTTACCTTAAGTCAGTTCGTTCATTGACTTTATCAAGATGTGTTCTTTTGAGTTCTGTGTTAGCTTCAGGGAGGAGCGAATTCACTTTTACACTCAAATCAACACTTGAAAAAGCACTCCAATTATATCTTCATTTAGCTAGTATTGATTGGATATCACAGCAGTCAATGGAAGAAGAAAAAGCGCTGAGTACTACGCATTTGGTCTACGCTAATCATAATGAGCACGAGAAGCTTGGTTTAAAGGGAACTAAAGTTTTGGATGCTTTCATTTCTTTAACTTGCTCTTCTATCACTAGGTTCTCACTTCAAGCCATCATTGATGCTCTGCTAAGAACTTTTTCTGTGTTTCAAACGGACTTTATTCCTCATTATGTTTTGGATGATGGAAGTGCTTTTTCTGTCTCTGTTCCTCCAATAGGAGAATATGGTTTGATTAAAAAATGGCATCAACCAAGACTTGGTCTTCGTTTTCTCGTGCCATTTCTCCATACTCATGTCAGCGAGGATTTAGCCAAGATAAAGATGCTTTTATCCGAGTGCCTTTTTGTTGAAGCTTCATACTTATCAAGCAATACACCATCTAGTGAAGAGAGAGCTAAATCATTTGAGAAAAAAGCTGCTGCTCTGTTCAAAGACGCAAATTATGATTTTGAGACATGTTTTGAAATTGATGAAGATGATAATATGGACGTGGAAACAATCTTTTACATTCTTACTAAGGGATGCGATGACTGGTCGAAGTGTGATACTATACCAGAGGAAAGCTATGAAAGACAAAGTTTAGGTGAAAAGATTTTGGAAGAACTGACAAGCTTGATGCGCCCTGGTGACTCAAAAGGATCTTTACCACTCTCTTTAGTCTCTTCGATACGCAATTTAGCCCAAATGAGTTCCTGTAAAACACTAATAATGGCATGGATAACTACCAAGGCCGAGTCAAAATTACAAGGCTTAGATCCTTATCTACCGCTCTCAGAAGATGAGGATCCACAAGGACAAATACGTATCTTTCTCAATAAACTTCGATCATTTTCGCATCTTCTAGATCGTTTAGCCCTTGCTGAACAGTATGTAAATGATCATAAATTGTTGTTGGAGTGTGCGAAAGATGCAATAGATTTTCTCAATTCTGAATTACCGAAAGTAATGATCCATGATATGACGGAATCAGCTTCATTATGGAGTGGTACTTTTCAGCACGCTATGGCAATTTCAGATTGGACTAGAGCACTAGATTCCTGTAAGAATAATCCTTTTCCAAGTAGAAGAAAGGTTGGAATGCGAAGATTAATCGTTGGTATGGTCGAAAGTGGCGCTCTGGGAGATTTGATGAAATTAGCAGATACCAAAAATGTCGATAGCATTGAGAATTTTGTTGGATCAAACGAAATGGACTCTGATCTATTTTCGAAAGCTCTAGATCACTTCGAAGATTTTTATGAAGCTGCAGTATCCGTTCTTACTGAGCAATCGCTAGAGCAAACGAAGCGTGATCAGTACATTTCTGGATCCAGCTCAAATAGCTATGATTTTCTTGGATGTTTGTACTCATTACATGCGTCACACGGTGATTGGAGGCGCGCAGCAGAAGCGATGAATGACCGTTTTGAGTCCAAAGCTGCCATGAAATCTTCCCAAAGCGATCCTAATACAAAGGAATTATCTTTATCTGCACTTGCGTGTGCAAACTCCATTCTGATGCTAAAAGAAAAGCAACACCAGTTCATTGTCGGTGGAAAATACTCATCAGAGGCGCAACCTGTACTCAACAAAAGTGGACATGGTTCGACTGAGGACCGTTCTTCAGTCAAATTAGGGAAAAAGAAAGGAAATTTCAGCAACTTACGAACTTGTACTCTTCTGCAAGAGCGTGCCCTTCTTTCGTCAGGATGGCAAACACTGGCCGCACTCGCTTCAGATAAGAAAGAAGAGTCAAGATCGTCAATTAAAAGCTCTTTCGAAACTATTTTTGATTTGGCTCAACATGGCTGTTACGCTAAGTCTGTCCTTCTAGCGAAAAAGATCTGCGACGGAATCCAAAATGGAGAAAAACAGTTTGTACAAGTATTATCTCGCATTATACAGGATTACTTGATCCCTGCTGCAATTGCATTGTCACGCCCAACACCAGAAAATATAACTGATTCGGACAATGATTGGGAATCGAAATTTCGAAATAATCATTTCCCCAATATGGCCCAATTGATTCATTCGATCGCGTTGTATAATAATGAACAAAAATCATCGTTCATAGGTGAATACTGGCGACCATCTGAGAGTGATTCTAGTATGAAAAGTGTAGCATGTATGGATTTAATCAGAAGGCTAACTACTGAACATGCGAGTTCTAACAATAGATTGGCTGTTGAGGTTGCGGAGAAATTTTTAGACCTTGATAATGATAGGGCGTTGTTACCCATATGGCTTGAAGATATGTTGCTGGGTAGAGATCAATCACACAACGAAGCAGCATCAAAAGATTCAAAAATACAGCGAAACTGTGGATTATTTGCAAACACCCCACATAATAATGGAAATAAAGCCGATCCATCGACACTACTTCGTCTTTATATGAGGCGTGGTTTGTATGCATCAGCATGCAATGTTGTGACTGAAGCATTAAAAAGCTATGATGGATTTGATGGGAGAAGATCTGTAGCTATGAAGAAAATCCCAGAAAAAGGTCACATCGATTTTATTCCATATCCGTTGATAGATATGCTCGATGAATTAATCGACATCACCATCAAAGATGAATCAGGAATGGAACTAAACGAGACATCCAAAACTTCAATTTTAGAGGCTAGAAATTCCATGGTAGAAGCATTAGAGTTCCACTTTCAGATGATCAAAATTAGTGAGATGGGTGTTCAAAGTGCTCGAGCTTTATCTAATTGAAGAAGCTCAATTGTCCATATAGAATATTTGAAGTCAAATAATTTTCTATAGCAACGAATCACACACCAATTGATGCATTCATTTTATGCTCTTGCGTCATTAAACATTCAAAGCCTTGATTTTACGCTTTATTAATTCCTTATGGAGTCGTAGATATTATTTCAAAAAATTATTTTGGAGAGGGCATCCATTGTATGCTATATTTAAACCTCTGTGCAACATTTAACTTCATAAATTTAAGATATTTTTAACCCATAGAGTATTCTGCAATCTGGACGACGAACACAAACAACACTTAATTGCCACTTTCACGAGAGTTTGAAATGTTATTGCTCAAGCAATCCCACTTAAATAAATTACTCCTTTAGAAGATTTCTTGAGTATCTCCATCACACTTAATCACAAAAGAAGCTGGAATATCCGTCTTGTCGTCTTTCATTTTATCTTCCTTTATTCCTCGAAGCATTTTGAAGTAGAAAAATGCAAATACTCCAAGAAATACTACTCCACCAACAGAACCACCAATTATTGCAGCTGTAGTACCACTAATACCGTTGTTATCATTTACAAGGGATTCAATTGTCGCACTTGATGAATCCTTATTTGCAACCTGTGAGGTAATCGTAGGACCGTTCGTTGGGGCTTTTGTGGGGGAAGCTGTAGGCTTTAAAAATGTAGTAGGCGCTGAAGTAGGTTCTTCAGTGTTTCTTTTTCTGCACAATCTGCAGTCGATACTAGTGCCATCAATCCCAACACCATTTTTTCGATCAAACCTTTGTGTGTGAGGTGAATAGTATGGCCATCCATCTCTACAACCCTTCTCATTGATAGCGCAAAATGATCGTAAAGAATCAGTCACACAGGCCCCTACATGGACTTGAGAGCAGTCGCAAATTACTCCTGCTGCAAGTGTTTCGGATGGTGTGGCATATATTTCGGTACCTTATAGAAGATGTAAGAAGAACATAATGAAAGTTATTAGAGTCGAGACCAATCGTAATTATACATACTATCCTTTCTGAGCGCAATGAGATGATATATCATTTTTATTTCGTACTATCATTTTGCTCACTTGCTTTGACAATCTTACCTGATTCATCGCAATCTTCAGGATTAAAGATACAAAAATACTCTCCGCTAACGGTATCTTTGCAACTGCCAAACTGGGTGTACTCTGGTTTACCAGTGTCCCATTTTTTTGACTTATCACGTTGAATTGTGCATGTTGCATCAGTAGCGTTGAAGTTATTCATGGAGGTATCGGACGCACAATCTGAAGCTCTTAAAGCGCACTGGTCTTCACGGAGGCAGCGACCTACAGGCTGATCAGCTGGCTTACATTTTCTCATGATGCTCTCATCTTGGTCTGTACCTAGAAATGTTTGTTTAGGTTCACAATCTTCTGGTTCCCATGCACATTTCCTGAATAAACCAGATCCACCTCGATCTTGACTGGTGAAGCCTTCATAACAAGAGCCCATTTCTGTGAAACGAATGCCATGGTTTGACATAATGTTTATTCAAGGCTTATTAGCTATGAAAAAAATAGATATTGAATTTATGATATCGTAGAATTCTGAGAAAGGTTGCAAGTCCTCTGCTGTATAAATTGATAAGCATCATCATTGAATATTGAAATCCTGAGAAGTGCAGGTGTCAGGTAATTGATGCAGCTAGATCCTAATGTGCAAATTCACATAGGCGAAATAGTTGATATATGTATGATCATGTGTTCGGTTCATGTTCTTTAGCTTTGAAACATCCTCTTAACCCTCGACTGTCTTGTGCAAAACTCATGCTTCAACAATAATTTTGTCTTGGGGTTGGGGCAATTGAAATTGGTTTTTGATTTACGTATTATAATAATAATAATAATAATATAATAATAATATAATTTATCTGGTAATGGGCTATTAACACGGATATCTTTTTGTATAACCCTAACGAGAACCCTAATGGCAAAAACGTTTTTTTAATGTTTCTGATAAGACAGTACGAGCTACGTAGGCAATTCGAAAGGACTCTCAGGATTTGAGCTGACCGCTATACCCTATTTTGAAGGCAAACAACACGCTCTAAATCTTGATTTGAATAAGTATATACGACTTTGATAGCACTGAAATGACAAGTGTTGTTGAGCTGTTTCCAAAAAGTCGAAAACTCGCTTATGATGCTCGACAGCAACTATCACAGGTGCAAAATGGAATTTTACCAGTTTCAGAGCTGTACCTTAGTTTGGATGACCTGGGCATGCAGCTGGACATAATGGAAAGCCTTGTATCGAGAGAAACCCCTGCACAAAGGGAAATGTGGAAACGAAAAATTCTAGAAATTCGACAGAATATAAATGACATTCGAAGGCAGGGAGATCATTTTGATAGGACGTTCTCGTTTAATTTGAGACAACAACGTGAACGTGACGAGCTCTTGACAAGACGGAGAATAAAATCGAATCAATCTGGAATGGAAGATCTAACAGAAGAATATCAATCAATTAATTCGAGTCAAAATATGATGTCAGATGTCATTGGCAATGCTGAGTCTACTTATTCAAGTTTAAGAGATCAGAGAAATAGGTTACAGGGGGTGAATAAAGTTTTAGCTGATATTGGTAATGTGTTAGGAATTACAAGTGCTACTATGAGAGTCATAGAAAGGAGAGATATATCCGATGCATATTTAGTATTCGCAGGTATAATTGTTACACTTATTGTCATTTACTTTTGCTATTTTCATTTTGAATAAATGCGGAAATAGAGAGAGAAACATCATAAAGCATCCAATCGATGTTTTTCATCTTATTGGAGGAAACTACAATTATTTTCTATCCTGGTAAATGCATTGTTTTGCAATGTTCTTTATTGCAATTGGTAGAGTGAACTCTCTGCATCAAAGAAGGATTGAATATCTTCCTCATTAAAATAAATTATTTGCGTTTCTTCTTTATCTTGAGCACTATTTTCAATCTCAATCTGCGAATCACTTTGAACCTCAAATTTCTCTTCCTCTTCTGCATAATAATTAAGGTAATTTTCTTCGATGTGAGGAGATATTGATGTCAATGTTGACAAGTTCTTATCTAAGAGCTTTATCATGTGTTCGAATTTATCTCCATCATTATTGATTTGTTTGCAATTCTTATTACTTCTTGGACCGCTGGAAGTGCCTCCTGACCTTAAATCAAGTTGCATTTGCAAAGCTTTTACCCATCTCATACAATCTTGACTACTCTTTGCCATTAGACATAATGTTCTCCTTTTTGATTTTACTACGAACACGTATGTTTTTGTGCCATTTTTTAATTGTTTCAGTGCATAAACTTTTTCGATTTCTTTAAGCTTTATTGATCGACAATTTTTTCTATTTTCAGATTGTCGCCAGCATAGCATGTCATTTTCAATGGACATCCATCGTCGATTCCAGCTCGTTGAATAAATTCTAGAGATACTTTTCTTTTTGTTTAGCCATCCAGATAAATGAATTGGTTCTGTGGATATCATTTTTCACAATTCTTTAGAGATTATCTTCATCACCCACTCCTTTTCATTCGTCGAAGTTTTTTTCTGTTTTACTCCATGACTTGATGAACGCGGAGATGAATCAAAATGTGAAAATGAATGAATGCTTCTACTAGTTGCACGAAAAAAATCGACAGAGCGAGAGATCAATTCTATACTAAAATTTCAAATTTGAGAAACTGAACTAAATATCATAAATTGAAATTCGAGATCAGCAGCTAGAGGATTCAAACCGAGCTGCGAAATTCAGAGAAAACGCTAAAACTTTCATACGTTTACTTGATAATTCAAAATAAGACTCCACTTTAGAAAAAAATCAAACTATGTCTATCGAGTCTGCACAAATTAGTAATGGTCGGCAGGTGGGTTTCATGGTGCTGGTGATTGAAAAACCTTTTGTGTACTTCCAATTGATCCTTCTAAACGTATTGCATTATTATTCAATCCCTACTTAGATCATAGATTTTGTTCTTCCTACATACATTTTGGATCCAGATGAAAAAGAAAAATTCTATCCATCACAAATGAAAACGATTGCTCAAAACGTGCTCAAAGAAGAGCTGGACGGAAAGGTACGGTGATGATGAATATGAGCATTTTTATCAATAAAAAGCAGTTTTTTTCTTCATTATATAATTCATTCAGAACTAAATTACATTGTGGAATAATTATATGATTACAGGTCGATGATAAGTGGGTGGAAGATTGGGAAGAATTCGGGGATGATTTTGAACAATTGAGCAAGGATATTGTAGAAAAAATAAAGGAACAATCCAAGAAGGCTTTGAAATTACCCAGATATAAAATCGTTGTTCAAGTATCTATTGGTCAGATGAAAGATCAGGGTATTTGTATTGCAAGTAGATGTTTATGGGCGACAGCTACAGATAATTACGCTTCCGCATCTTATCAAAATCAGTACATATGGGCATCTGCTATAGTTTTTGCTTTGTATACTGACTAAGCAAATATCATACAGAGGTCACATAGATCAATAAATCTTTTGTAACACACTTTCTTTGCATTAATTTTAATCTCTAGATAGTTTGTAGTCGAAAAAGAACTAAGATCTGTTTTCAAATGGTCTGTTGAAGTGCAATATTGATTATTGGAAAGTGTAATCATTGATCGTAATAAATGAGAACATAATGGTTGCATTTTAAAAGGAAAAATATGAGAAAATTAAACTCTCATCTCCTGTGCACAACAGAACGTTTGCGATTTTTTCTACATATTACCACTCATATGATGTCATAAGACGAGCAGCAGAGCACTTAAGGATAAAAATGAAGCTAACGGCACTCAATACATTCTCCTGTTATTATTATCGCTGAGAAGTTTTCTTTTCAATGGGAACGGATTGGGATTGACAACATACTAGTACACATGATATAACCATTCCCAAGTTAAATCTAGCACTACGCTTATCATGTTAGGATCGCTATTTCCGGTATGTATGATAGACAATTCTTTATAATCATAGCATATATTGACGAGGACACACCTTGTTTACTTTCAGATACATAGCCGGTACAATAAGCTGACTTTCTCACATTCTAATTATTTATCATAAACTTCGACAAAGAATAAAGCAATATCTAAAGCTATGTCAAAAATTATAGGTGGTATAAACAGAGGGGTAAACAAAATCTTCCGTTCAGAGGATCTTGATGGGAAACCATTACCTTATTGGGCATCCGAATCTTTTGAAGAATTCAAGGAAAAGAAGCAGACAATCCAAATAAAACCCAGAGAAGGGGATACATTTTGGAAACAAAAGTTGTCTTCCACGGAATATCGAGTTCTTAGAAAAAAGGGAACAGAAATACCAAATTCATCCAGATTAAATCACCATTTTCCTAAAACAGGATATTATGGCTGTCGTGCATGTGGGAATCCTCTCTATTCATACAAAGCAAAGTTTGATAGTGGTTGCGGATGGCCAGCGTTTGGAAGTTTTGTGGAAGGATCTATTACAACTAAGAATGATTATTCATTTGGAATGAGAAGGTGAGTTTCTGAACCCATGAAATTGAATGGATTTTAAATTTGTCCTAAATTAGTTTTAATAATTTTGTGGGAACTTTCGGACGTACATTTTTGTGAAGAACTGAGATATTGTGTGCCAAATGTGGCGGTCATTTAGGCCATGTTTTTCCTGAATCGCATGGGATGCGACATAATGAACGACATTGTGTGAATGGAGTTTCACTGAAATATATCGATGGACATTTACCAGATGGATCCAACACTAGAAAGACAGTTTTTTCCAGGAAGTAATCTAGACAAATTGAAAATCTTATTAGCATAACCTATAATGAAAGCACTCGTGTATGGAAATTTGTCGAAGAAGAAATCGTTTATAAAGAATTTCTTCCGTACTGAGACAATTCAATAAAATGATTTTATGTTAAATAAGAGCATGTCTCGTTCATGTAAATTTCTAATATTTCATATATTTATTGGATATTAATAATTTATAATCGGTTGCTTAAGAGTAGCAATGCATAAACAAAATGCATCGGCATAATGATTATGAGAGCTAACAGCAAAAGGAAAATCTTCTTTCGAGAATCATTGGTATCAAAAACATCAACTCAAAATCTACGTAAAAAGCTTCGTTACAAATAACACTATACATCAAGAACATTCTATTCGAACAAATCTTTGTACAAATGCAGAATCGCCACAAATATCCACTCCAACAAAACCTATCGTCTTACACCAGATGCTTCATCAGGAGATTTGTTACAGGACTATTTTTTTTCATGTCGATCATTTCTGCGAATGCCTATTCTACACCCGAAATACATCAGCATATCCATTCTAAGCGGCGACTAACAATAGAAACACCTCTGATCATTGGATATTGCCATAATGCTCACTCGGAAAAAATTTCGAGGGCCATAGATCATGGGATAAATGTAATAGTATGGAGTTTCATTCATATGGATTTAGACCCAAAAACTAAAGAACCCATTATAGTCACAGATCTTGATATGTCACAAATCCAAAAGGTTCGCCAGCACCATAGAGAACAAAATCTAATTCATATGGCGGCCTTTGGAGGATGGAATGGGCCACATCCGCCAGCAACTAATGGCATTAATGGGAAAGAATGGTGCCATGCTTTTGTAAAATTCAATCAGCAATACGGTGATGTTTTTGATGGCATCGATTGGGATTTAGAAGGTCATGATGAAAGAAATAGTTCAACGAGTCAATTCACAATAGAGGTATTAAACATAATGGCAGATTTTTCGAAAGAAGCAAAAGAAAATTTCGATTTGCTAGTTTCACTCGCCCCTGCAGAATCTTACTTTGACCCACTACTATCAATGGATAAAAAGAATAACACAAGTACCATAGAAATCAACAGTAAAGATGACTCCAGTGATGTATATGAGACAGACTCATTTTCTATGAAATTAAATTTGTTTCCAAGTGTATGGAATCAGAATGAACAAGATCGTCAATATATTAGAAACGCAGGATTTTCTCATGCTGGATTACAGTGTTATACATACGTTTTGCATCGAGCTGGATTAGACACATTTGACTGGATTGGTAGGTACATAAAATGCCTATAATACATCCATCCATGTTTTCGTAAATGGTCAATTTTTACTCATCCTTTTCACGATTTGCTTTATTTTTCATTCTTAACTTTCAACTGGAAAAAGCTTTTCAATACTATGAGTCATACTCTCGCTTATTATACGATACAACCAGACGAGCTAAGAAATTATCTCAGAAGGATGCATTATTGTTACGGGTAAATAAATTGATAAATGGATTTTATGTCAATCTCCCACTTTATGATAAGATTGAAATAAAAGTCCCATATGAAAAGATAGTTTTTGGTTTTGGAAATGGATGGACAGGTGATGGATCAAAGTGGTTAAAAGTGGATGTAGATGCTGTGACGCGTGTGATAGAAAGAATATGTAAAGAAAAGAAGAATTTAGGTGGCGTCATGTTTTGGACCATCGAAGAGGAAGGTCGCGATGATATTTTTCTCGCTAAATCATTCAAGAAAATAATTCAAAGCACGCATGAGGAATCAACCGAATTGTAATAATAGCATGATTTGTAGAAACTTTATTGGAGAAAAAATACTTCGTTACTAACAATTAAGAAAATAATCGGGCAATCTTTTCTATAGAATATGGATACGCTCAACTTCCAACTCTGAGCATTGCAAATTTGGATACGAAGTATGCCAAAAGTATTATACTTTCACAGCGCATCGAAATGATATAATAAGACTTTGAAAAATACTATAAAGCGACTGATTTTGGCTGTCCGACGATTTGCATTGCAATAACTGTACAATCATCCGGCATTCCTGTCAATGATACAAGTTACATCATGTATTATTAAGTTTTGTACCGATAAAAATATAAAATAAAAATTAGAATGATATGAGACGTACCTCCACTCCACATGATATCATTTTCCTTGGCCAGGACAGCAAAAGGAGAGTCTATTGTTTTGTCTAAACTAAGTTCCCTTGCCCTGTCACATAATATTTGGGCTAACTCAGGTATGACATCTGCTGATGTTCCTGCCATGGAGTTTCCTTTTGCCCATCTCTTTTCTCTCGCTGCAATATCTCCGCCACGAATAAAACCATGCTTTTGTTCCCATTCCAAAGCAATTTGAGCAATTTCGTCAATATCGACATTGTCGAATAGTCCATCAGTTGCCATGATAATGATATCCCCCCGTCTCACATGAATGGAAGTAGAACAGCAATCACATGCTGTCTTAAAGGAATTTTCGCCATTAATGATATCTTCCCCTGTCCAACCAAGTTGAAAAGGATGATTAAATGACTTTAATTGTTGTTGAGATACAAAGGCAACACGTAAATCGGATTTTCGTTCCAATCTGGGTGTTCTGCGATCTCGTTTGAGTGTTCCTGCGACATCTGAATCAATGTGTCTCAAAACGATTATTCCAGAATCCCCTAAATTGCTGAAGTGCAATTGATGTGACGATCCATCAAATAAAGCTACGCATGCAGTTGAGGATCCAATTATATTCTCTTCCTTCACGTTTTCATATGCTTGGGCAAGGACATCAGAAGGTGTTATGATGCGGTTCAAAGCATGCCCATGCTTATTTTTACATTTGTTATGAATTGTATCTTCTGAAACTGTGTTAAGAAGTAAATTGTCACATTCTTCCATTAATCTGTTCGAAAATTCACGAGGATCGACCCCATATTCCCTCCAACTTCCCACTCCATCAGCAACACCCATGTACACAACATCATGGGAAGAGTGATCATCTTCCGCAGGATAGCTCACTTCTCGAACAAAGTAGGCATCTTCTGAAAGTTCTACATCTGTTGAGTACTCGTGTGGACCAAAATCTTCATTGCAATACCATTTGCCATATTAGGAAAGAGGCAACATATCTTAAAAGTATTATTTCGAACTCTGTACTCACCTCGATGATTCATTCCACACCCGCCGTCAGTTTTAAAAGGATGTGGTAGTTCTGCAGCAGCTACATTGACAAATATGGGATTTTCTTTCACAGATAAATGCGCTTTCAAATATCTAGGAGGTTCCGCCATGCTTGTGTCTTTATCTAATCCGACTCTTTCGCTAACATCGAGCAAAAAATTCTTTTTACCACCCCGATCTTTGGCATCAAGCCCAAAATCTGACATGTCCCGAGAAGTTATCAAACCCTCAACACGACCATGAGACAAAATGGGAAGACATTTGACTCCTAGTTTAGCCATGATAGTTCGACACATTCCAATCGTTTCCTCTGGTCGTCCATAAATTACTTGACTAATCGGAGTCATGAATTCTTCAATTTTTAGATTCAGTATTTCATTAGGGCTTTCGTTTTCTTTCAAGCCAAAGGCAATTCGTCGTAGCAAATCTCGTGATGTAGTCATCCCAACTACCTTACCACGTTCTTTGGAATGAACCGAAGTTGTATCAGCTCGATCAACTACCATCATCCCACTCAATCCACGTTCAATACATACGATTATAGCTTCCTGAATAGAAGAATCTTTGCAAATGACAGGCTCTACCCATCGTAAGGTGTGTTTGGCTTTCAATACTTCAGATATTGGGACCTTATTTGAAAAAAAAGTGGAAAATTAATATAAGGCATGAAAGAGCACAATCATTGTGAAAAATATATTGAAAACTAAAGCTCTTAAAAAAGGCAATAATCGAAAACCCTCAAAGTGACCAAAAGGTACCTACCTCAGAAAGTCGGCGAGGTTTATCCTTGCTCTTAGATTTTGTGGCATTTTTTTCAGTATTCTTATTTTCTTTTTGTGCCGAATCTGTTGAATCTACTTTTAATGCAGAGGATGAGAAATATCGGGAGGTCGATGTTTTTATGTTTTCATCATTCATGTGATTTTTCCATAGATCCGTAAACAGTTTGTCTGTTGTCCCATGATTCGAATGTGATATAGTTGTTCTATTTGCACTCCATGACGAACCCGATTGATAACGGATGGGCAAGATGGAACCGATCCGTCTTATTTGGCGAATTTTATACATGGAGGAAGAACAGACCATGGATCGTCTCATTGGTACATTGATCAAATCTGTAAGGTGATGGTTGCAGAGAATTCTAAAAGACTTTAGTGGTGATTCTTGCGGAATGAAAAAGTAGAATAGGGTTCCTTCCATGCATGTTTCAGTACTATCAGACATGCACGAATTTGATGTAGAAAAATGAATCTTTTGAATTTGTTAATATCGTCCGTACGGTGCACATCTTAAGTAAAACATCTGCAGATAAACATAATATACCTAATCAATTATCTAACAAAAATAGTCGCACATAATTATTTCAAAATGAAATGAGTTTACCTAAGTTCATAAGGCGAATCTACGAAGGGTTATCAGCAAAACTACAATCTCGGTTTTTAAGAATATCTCCAAAAGTGATTGTCGAGACCTCACCTGACTCAATGTAATCAAGTCTCAATAAACTACTACTCAATTGTCAAGTAAATGAAAACAAAATTATATCATGATGAAAAATTCCATTATTTTGAAACATATCTATCCAGAAAAGCAAAGGAGTAGACAGAAATGTATCAATGCAAATACACTCTCATTATCCAACATAAAATTTTGTAAGGCAGATCAAGCAAAATAGGGATTTTTTCAGCAGTCTCTGGAGAATGAAATATATAGTAGTAGGATGGCAAACTTATATTGGAATAGAAAAAATCAGACAAGTTGAATCCCCAAAAATATGCATACAGCATAGAATTATTACAGAGAATATATTCGGAACACTGTATTCTTTGAAACAACTACAATCTCGAAGTAATAAAATTGTTTTGTAAACCAGATGTTATCTCTGTCACAATTTTCAATGCATCTTAATTCTTGACAACAAATGTCATCATCAATTCGAAACCATTCTCTTCACAAGAATGGAATCTTGCTATTATAGCGAATATTGATGTGCATTGTAGCTAACATACTAATACCTACGAAGGATAGTTTACTTACGTACTTGATCTTTCCTCTCTCAAAATTTCACAACTTTACAGCAGCTTGTGCTTTTTTGCCCAGCTAACAATCGTCATACGTAGATCTTTAGGTAAGTTCATGAAATCATGCAAAGTCTGTGTCGATGACGACTAGACTTCCATAATCATTTCGTCAAGGGATGCAATTCCTTTTATCCTGCATTTTTGGGCAGTAAAGGATCTATGATGTATTTGTTTGATCACTCTATTTGAGATTTTGGTCATTGTGTATTGTAATGTCGTACGTCAGCGCCATCATCATAAACAGTTTAATATGAGAAATTCCTTAGTTAAATCCTAGTGGAATTTATTTGCTTCCTGCGTTCAACAAAATCGTAAGCAATAGGTGTTATTATCTATCTCTAGATTTAAATTCTCCCCACATCTTTGTCAATAACAGCCTTTAATTATCTAAACATGCGCCTCTCTAATATTGCTTGTCTCCTAGCTACCACTGTCACTACTGTCAGTGCTTTCGCACCATCCACTTTTTCTCGCCCAACAACTTTTGCTGTATCATCACGTCAATTCGCAAGTTCTTCCTTAAAGATGGCCCTTTCTCAAGATGAATTAAAAAAGATGGTTGGATACAAAAGTGTCGACGACTATGTTAAATCCGGTATGGTTGTTGGTCTTGGAACTGGTTCCACAGCCTACTTTGCCGTAGAACGACTTGGGGAGCTTCTTAAATCCGGAGAGCTTAAAGATATTGTTGCTATTCCCACTTCTGTTCGTACCAAGGAACAAGCTGAATCTTTAGACATTCCTCTCGTTACTCTTGATACTCATTCCAAGTTGGATGTTGCTATTGATGGAGCTGATGAAGTTGATCCCGACTTGAATCTTGTCAAAGGAGGAGGAGGAGCCCTTCTTCGTGAAAAAATGGTGGAGGTTTGTGCCGATAAGTTCATTGTAATTGGTAAGTGCAAAAGAATCATAGTAAAAACTAAGCATGAAGTAAATTTTACTGAGATGAAAGTATGATACTAATCTCTCTCATCTATTATATCAGTTGATGAATCAAAGCTTACAGATGGTCTAGGACCAGGATTTCCTGTTCCAGGTAAGACTATCATTGAAATGAAAATCGTATAATATACATGTTCTAACTTGAGGATTCTCCACATGCCAAAATTAGTTGAAATCACACCTTTTTGCCATGAACACACTTTACGCACCGTTGCTGCCCTACCATCTTGCGCAGGATGCAAACCTGTTCTTCGTATGGGATCCAGTTCCTCCAACACACCTGATGGAGATGAAATTGCTGTCACAGACAACGGTAACTACATTGTTGATCTCCATTTCGAAGAATCAATTAAGGATGCTGTTGCCATGGCGGAAGAAATCAAAAACACTGTTGGAGTTGTAGATCATGGACTTTTCTGTGGGTTGACAACAGCTGTTATTATTGCTGGAAGTGATGGAATTTCTGTCAAGGAAGCTTAAGTATTTAGCAAACATTCCAATTTTTTCAATATTTCTAAGGACGTGCAAGATCGCTTGACGGAAAAATTAAACATCTTTAAATTATAATCTTAATCATATGGACAACTCTTTTACTAAACTGTGTTGTGTCGAACTTTTATAAAAGATTATTATTACTAGATTTAATTGAGGAACATCGTCAGATATTGACAAGTAAAAATAATTTGAAATTATCTAATCCATTGTAATTACAACTGATGAACCCCATTCACGATTTTATTAATTCCTAATACACCTTTTGATATCAACTAATATCACTGAAATTAAGAATACTCAAGCAATAGCATTGTGAGAATAAGTGCCGAAAGAATTTCGATTTTAAAGTAATGAATCAAAACTCAGAATTAGTCATTTAGAATGAAGCATTCGTTGTCGAGCACTACATATGTATAGAAAATATAAAACGTTTAGTGTTCTAATAACTTGTACTAATGGATAAATGACGTTATCTCAAAAAGAGATATGATTGCTTTAAGAAACGAATACTTAGAAAAATTATCGACCTCCAGAGAAGAAATTGAGAATAGATTGTAGAAGTTCCGTCAAAACTAACAGAAACTGAGTCAGGGCCGTCACGAGAGATATGGAAGTTGATGCAGTAGTAGTAGCTGCAGTAGGCAACGCGGTTGGAGTGGTAGTTGGAGTGGTAGCTGAAACGGTTGTCGGTATATCAGTTGGGACTGAAAGGCTTGTTGGAGATGGTGAACTACTCAAGAAAGTTGTGGGTGAGAAGGTTGTCGGAGACGGTGTATTACCTGGCAACGAAGTAGAGAAAATAGTCGGAGAACCTGTTGGAAAACTAGCTGGAAAACTGGTTGGAAATGGTGAACTACTAGAGAAAGTTGTGGGTGAGACGGTTGTCGGAGATGGTGTATTACCTGGCAACGAAGTAGAGAAGATAGTCGGAGAACCTGTTGAAAAACTAGTTGGAAAACTGGTTGGTATACTAGCAGGAGATCCAGTTGGGGAATCTGTGTCTTCTACTCAACCGAAATAAAAAAAAATACAAAAAGAACTCTTTAGTATACCTGCAACATCAATTATTGTATGGTCATCATTTTCTTCATTAACTTACCTTCTTCATACAAAGCGTCACATGCACAGCTTCCTCCATCAATCACCAGCTCCTGAGCCATTGTCCCCTCATCTTCATGTGTCAATATATGACAATGCAACA
>Ga0209092_10001872_pt1 | contig 19927 bp, 30 predicted proteins | sample FraStrMetagenome_FD_187446 | JGI IMG/M metagenome (GOLD analysis project Ga0209092, IMG submission 187446) | Marine eukaryotic phytoplankton communities from Arctic Ocean - Fram Strait ARC3M Metagenome (SPAdes) (version 2) | ecosystem: Environmental > Aquatic > Marine > Oceanic | place: Fram...
ACAATATTGTTTCTTACACTTCTTACTTCTGATGTCAGTTCATCTGCAATTGATTGGGACATAGTTGGACATGGCGATGAGTGGTTAGTTGATGAAAATACTTATTGTATGGCGCTTAATATTTACCACGAAAGTAGATCTGAGAATCTTGCTGGTAAATTTGCAGTTGCTGATGTGGTTATGAACCGTGTATATGATCGTCGTTACCCACATACAATTTGTAGTGTAATCTATCAAGCAGAAATGAAACCGTCATGGAAAGATCCATTAGATATGATACCCGTAAGGAATCGTTGTCAGTTCAGTTGGTTCTGTGATGGCAAGTCAGATGAACCTGCAGAAAGTGACGCATGGAACGAATCACTTTTAGTTGCACATCAATCAATAAATGAAGGTCGCATGGCAGGTATTACAGAAGGTGCTACTCATTACCATACAACTTCAATTGAACCATACTGGGCAAGTTCGCTTAATCAAATAGGAACAATAGGATCTCACATATTTTATCGTGCTGATTGATATAAATACCTCTTTTATGAGAGGTTATTATGAAATATGCAGGTGTTGACTACAGTTTAAGTAGTCCAGCTATATGTGTACATGACGGTGAAGAATGGGAATACGATAATTGCACATTTTACTATTATGTTAAACGAGATAAATTGCTACAAGGTGACAAAGGTCGATACCAAGCAACAATGTACCCAGACAATTGGGCAACAGATCAAGAGAGATATAATCGTATTGGTACTTGGTCGCAAGAGAAATGTTTTGAATGCGACTTTGTTGGAATTGAAGGATACGCTTTTGGTGCAGTTGGCAGAGTATTTCAGATTGCTGAGAACTGTGGTTTGTTTAAACACAAACTATATGAGAAAGGAATTCCCTTTGATGTATATCCACCAACGATGATTAAAAAGTTTGGATGCGGTAAAGGAAATGCAAATAAAGATTTAATGATTGAAGCCTTTGAAGAAGAAACAGGGGTAGACATTCGTGCAGAATGTGGCATAATAAATAATTCAATGAATCCAATAACAGATATTGTAGATGCATATTATATTTGTAAATTGGGATTCTATAAACAAACGGAACAATTAAATGATAGTAATATTTAACGGGCCACCAGCGTGTGGTAAAGATGAAGCTGCCTCTTTGTATAAAGAGAAGTTTGGCTTTGGCAATTTATCCTTTAAGTATCAGTTATTCAAAGAAACTATCAACCATTTTCAGTGTGACGAAAGATGGTTTATGGAAGGCTACAATAACAGAGAATTAAAAGAGCGCCAAGAACTCGCTTTAAACTTTATGTCTCGTAGAGAAGCTATGATCCATGTATCAGAAGATATTTTAAAACCCAAAGAAGGTTTAGACTACTTTGGTAGATTGGTTGCCGAAGAAGTAGAAGAAGGAATGCAATATGCGATCGCTGATGGCGGTTTCGTAGAAGAGTTAGAGCCTTTAATTGAAAAGGTCGGTGCAGAAAATATTATCATCGTTCAGTTAACTCGTGAAGGATGTGACTATTCTACAGACTCTAGAAAATATTTCAATGGCAACTTAATTAAAGAAGTTACTATTAATCACCCAACAGCAATTGATACGGCTTATGTCTTAAAAGAAGAAACTAATGTTAAGACATATCGAATACATAATAATGGCTCAGTTAGAAACTTCCATAGTGCACTAACTGATATTTACAATGAATTGAAAGAAGATTATAACCTTGAGCAAATTACAGCAGATACCAAAGCCTAACGTAATCAATCTAGCTGATTGTCCAGATCGTAAAGCATATACAGAGTCTGAGTTTTCAAAACTCGGAGTTAACGATGTCAACATGCATGTTTACCAACGATACAATAAAGATTCTATACAATTTGTTGGCGATGCAGCCCTAATAAAGCAAATGACACCAGGTGTTACGTCATCTCACTTGCTTACTATTAAATGGTGGTATGAAAATACCGATGAAGAATATGGATTATTCTTTGAGGACGACGTAGATTTCTCTGCTGTAGAGCATTGGAACTTTACTCTAACTGAGTTTATTGATAGTGTTAAAGACGACTGGGGTGCATTGCATCTTTGTAACGTTTTTGAATATCCGTATGAACAAAGTGTTGAATATCCGCCGATGGTTATTCGACGACGTAAACTATGGGATCATGGATTACAAGCTTATGCTCTCAAAAGAGAATATGCTCTAAAGATTATTGAATACTATTTTGATGGTGCAATGGAAGGTGCTATTCATTATAAGATGCCATTAGGTGCACCACCTTCATTTGAAAATAATGTACTTCATGGTTTTGGCAAAGTCTATACCTTCCCTTTATTTAATCAGAACGTTACAGACTTTCGTTCAAAGAATATATATTATTATAACCAACAGGCACAATCTGCAATTTACTCATACGAGTTTTTGAAAGATTGGTGGGACAAAAAGGGCGTAAAGAAAACGCTCGAGACGATTTTAGGAGAAGCAAATTATGAATGATTTAGAAATGTACAATGCTGTGAATATTGTTATTAGTGATCTTGAGAAAAAATTAAGACCAACTACAACAGGTCATATTCATACAACAATTAATACTTTAAGGGATTATGCAAACGAATTAAAGAAATCTATAAACGAAAAACTGGAGTTAGCTGATAATGAGTTGCGTGTATAAAGGTGAGGTAATAAACTCAGAACAATCTACCAATAGTCTTGGTGGTACTGAAATGATGAGACAACGTCTTGTTGATTTAGTTGATAAAGAGCTTTTAGAAAAAGCAGCTATTCATCTATCTCGACCAAGAGAATTATATGATGATGTTCCAAATATCTTATGGTGCCATGATTTGGCAGAAGATCCTGAGAATAAGATTCTTAAAGATGGTGGATGGGAAAAGTTTGATTGGTTCGTATTTGTATCTGCATGGCAAAGAGATCAATACATCGTAAGATATGGTATTCCATATTCAAAATGTAGTGTAATTCATAATGCTGTAGAAAAAGTATATCAGCCTAAAGAAAAAGACATGGAAACAGTACGTTTCATATATCATACTACTCCTCATCGTGGATTAGAATTATTAGTACCAATTTTTGACGCTCTAGCAAAACAATTTGATAATATTCATTTAGATGTCTATTCGAGTTTTGAGATCTATGGCTGGAAAACTCGTGATGAAGCTTACTCAGGATTATTTAAGACTATTGAAGCTCATCCAAATATGACCTATCACGGTGCTAAGAGTAACGAAGAAGTTATAGAAGCTTTAGATAAGTCTCACATATTCTTATATCCAAATATTTGGAAAGAAACATCTTGTATTGCTTTAATTGAAGCTATTAAGAGTCAGGTAATTTGTATCCATCCAAACTATGGTGCACTTCCTGAAACTGCGCAGAACGCTACGATCATGTATGATTGGACAGAAAATGTTCAAGACCATGCTAATTACGCGTTTTCAGTAGCACGATCGTTGTTACAGCAAATACAACAAGATCCAAAATACTTTCAAGGATTTACTTATAGTGATCGCTTTAACTTAGCAAGAAATAATCCTCAATCGTTCCAAGTTATGTGGAACACTCTTTTAAGGAACATTACTAGTGGACAAAGAGAAACCAAGTAACGTAATTAATTTCCCAAGGTTCATCTCAGATGCACCAAGGACGGCTGAAGAAGTAAAAGAAAATCTTCAGATGTATAAGGAATCTTATGCTAATGACTTGGCTGAGATTATATGGGAAAACGTACTGTCAGAAATGGCTAGAGCAAACTGTGATTTCGATGAAGACATCAATAAGTATTTTCCAAATATGATATTGATCTTTGAAGCGATCAAAGCTTTACACCTACAGACTCTAGGTGCACCGCATCCTTTACAAGAATTTGCACTGCAGAATGTGGCTATACTTGAGTCATCAGAGGGTGCAACGACCGGTGGGCTTAAAAGTTCATTAATAAATGATTTAGGGGTTGACAACGACGACGATTTGTGATATAATATACTCTACAATCAAATAAAATATGGTAAAATTATGATACTAGTTGACTACAATCAGGTGATGCTGGCCTCGCTCTTTGCGAGTATTGGTAATCATCACAACGTAGAACCTGACGAGAATTTACTTCGTCATATGTTCTTAAATTCAATACGGTTTAATCGAAAAAAATTCACTAAAGAATATGGTGAGATCGTGTTATGCTGTGATAACAAAAATGTTTGGAGAAGAGATTACTTCCCTTACTATAAAGCTAATCGCAAAAAGGGTCGTGATGCTTCTGATATGGATTGGGGCAAACTCTTTGAAGTGATCCATGGGATCAGACAAGAGATCGAAGAATTCTTTCCATACAAAGTAATCAATATTGAGCGATGTGAAGCTGATGATATTATTGCCACTCTCTGTCACGAGAAAGGCACTATTATGAACACAGGTGCTGAAAAGATATTGATTCTATCTGGTGATAAAGACTTCATTCAATTACAAACTTATGGCAACGTGGACCAATACAATCCCGTTATGAAGAAGTGGGTAAGACATGACAACCCAGATAAATACTTAGAAGAGCACGTGTTAAGAGGTGATGTTGGAGATGGCATTCCGAATATCTTAAGTGCTGATAATAGTTTGGCTATTGGAGAAAGACAAAAACCAATGACCAAGAAAAGACTAACACAATTTTTAGCAGATCCTGATAGTATGGATACTGATACTAAATTGCGTTTTAATAGGAATAAGCAAATGATTGACTTAAGCTTAATTCCGCAGGAGTACAAGGATAAGATTCTGTACCAATTTAACAATACCAAAGAAGTCGGACGACAGCATCTCTTTAACTTCTTTGTAAAGAAAAAGTTGAAAAACTTGATTACCGATATACAGGACTTTTAAAATGAGCATTAAATATTCAATGTCAGAGATTCTCTCTGAATTACCCGCAATGAAAAAGAAAGCAGATAAAGTAGCATTGCTTCGAAAGAATGAGAATATTCCTTTCCGCAACGTACTACGTTTAATTTATGATACAGAAGTTGAGTTTCTGTTACCAGAAAGCCCACCCCCGTGGAAACCAAACGAATTTGAAGATGAAGCTAAAACTATGCTTTATAGAGAAGCTAGACGCTTAAAGATCTTCATTAAAGGTGGTGGTTATGAAGACATGAAACCAGAAGTAAAGCGTGAAAACTTATTCATATCTTTATTAGAAGCTATTGATAACGACGACGCTAAACTGATAGCAAATCACATGCTATCACACACTAAGATTCCAGGATTAACTAAAGCTACTTTAGAAGAAGCTTATCCTGATCTCTTTACAACACCTATGGATATGCGATAAGGAATGAGCAATGGCCAAGCGATACACGGATTTCCGAGAATCCAATCGCCCAGAACAAGAGTTTGGAAAAGACAATAAAACCCAACAACGCTTAGAGGAAAAACGCAAAAATAAAAGTAAGCAATGGAAAAGGCGCCAAAGGTTAAAAGAAAAGTATGACATATAACCCGCGACCGCGTAATATTGTTGTATTAACTAATTTTAGAACTGGAAGCACTTCATTTACTTTAAGAAAGGCTGATGAGTATCACTTGCCCTATAAAGGTGAGCTTTTTTCTCATGAGCGACCATCCAAGATTGGCAAATTACCCACTAAACAACACCTCGTTGATCGTGGAATGAATTACGCAGATGCTGATATGGTCTTAACTCGGTGGAATATATTCCAAGAATTACGAGATGGTGCACATGCTTGTTATAAGATTATGCCAAGTCATTTTGACGGAGATCTTACCCAGCTAGAAATGGTATTATCTCAAGCAGATAAAATATACTATCTCTATCGTAAAGATTTTATGGCACAAGTAAAGAGTTGGATGGAAGTAAGATTCTCGGGCTCTTTTGATAGAACAGGTTTTGATACTAATAGTTCTGATGAAGCCACACGACAGCGCCAACTGCATCTTGGTACTTTCAAAGTCGGTAAAACTTATGAAAATATTATAGACCCAAATAATAAAATGTTCACTGAAAGTATGACATGCGTGATGACAGAAAGGCTCGTATCTCAGTTAGTTAAAAACTATGAGACCATGGGAATGATGTATAAGAAGTTGGGAGGTGTCCTTGTGTGTTACGAAGATTACTTTTCTGGAGATCTATATAAACCCTATAACAGACAAATTAAGTGGACTAGTGAGCCCCAGATTGACCAGTGGGTTACGGATTGGACCATTGAAAACTATTTTAAATAAAGGTTGACAAACAGTTCAATATGTGATATAATATCAATATAAATCATGAAAAAGGCAAAATATGGATCACAGAACAGATAAATTAATACTAGTAGATTGCGATGGCGTACTATTAGATTGGAAATATGCATTTTATAAATGGATGTCAGAAAACGGCTATGAGGTTAAAACAGAAGGTGTTTACGACGTAGCAGAAACTTTTAGAATACCAAAGTCAGAAAGCAGAAAACTGGTAAGGCAGTTTAACGAGTCTGCAAGAATTGGATTTTTGCCAGGATTAAGGGATGCAATCAAATATGTTAAAAGATTACATGACGAAGGTTATATTTTTCATTGTATTACTAGCCTCAGTACTGATTACTATGCTGGTAAATTAAGACAGCAGAATCTAGAGAAACTCTTTGGACCTGCAGTATTTGAAAAGATAGTCTGTTTAGATTGTGGAGCTGATAAAGATGATGGATTACTACCTTATAAAGATAGTGGATGTATTTGGGTTGAAGATAAACCTTCAAATGCTGAATGCGGCTATGATCTTGGATTGAGATCAGTTCTTATAGAACATTTGTTTAATGCTGATTATCAAAATGATTCGATTCCAAAAGTAAAAAATTGGAAAGAAATTTACGAGATGGTAACCGGTAGTTAATAAATAAACTTATGATAGATTGGATATTTCATTAATGCCTACATACGATTTTCAAAACTCAGAAACTGGTGAAGTGACTGAACACTTCATGTCTTATACAAAACTAGACGAATTCAAAAAAGACAACCCCCACCTTAAGCAAAAGATTACTGCGCCACGTCCCGTGATTGAGGCCGCACGTCTTGGTCGCATGAAACCCGACCAGGGATTTCGTGATTTACTTTCGTCAATGAAAACCAATAAAAGCTATACAGGAAACAAGGTCAATGATTGGAAATAATCGGAGATCTGTCAAAGGAGGTTCTATATGTCAGCAAAACCACGTCGTGAATCACAAAAGGAAAGAAAAAGACTTGCTCGAAAGATAAAAAACGGAGTAATGGATTCTAAATTTTCCATGAGACCTATTCAACCAATGACAGCTACCCAAGCTGATTTGTTTGATGATTATCGGAAAGGATATAATATAGCTGCGGTTGGCACAGCAGGAACTGGTAAAACTATGTGTGCTATGTATTTAGCGCTCAGTGATGTTTTAGAAAAGGATGAGTACGATCAAGTTGTGATTGTACGATCTGCAGTTCAAACTAGAGAACAAGGTTTTATGCCTGGTACTCAAGCTCAGAAAGAAGCAGTTTATGCAACACCTTACGCAGACATTACTAACGATCTATTTGGGCGAGGAGATGCATTTGAAATACTTAAGCAAAAGCGACAAGTTAGATTTATGACATCATCTTTTGTGAGAGGATTGACATTTGATAATTCAATTATTATTGTTGATGAATGCCAATCAATGACGTACCACGAACTCGATAGTATTATTACACGTGTCGGTGAGACAAGTAAAATCTTTTTCTGTGGAGACACAGCTCAAGATGACTTAGCTACCAATAGGCACAAAAATGATATATCGGGACTAGCAAGCTTCTTGAAAGTCTTGGATCGTGTAGATGCATTCAGTACCATAAAGTTTGGCATTGAAGATATTGTACGAAGTGGACTTGTTAAAGATTATATAATTGCTAAGGAACACGCAATTGTTAAAGGCTTAAGAGCAGTTGCAGCTGCCTAATAAATAAAGGGAGAGAACATAGACGGGGTTCTTATGAGCCCCGTGAACTCCAAACGAGAAATATTATGACACAAGAAATAGAAAACTATAGACTAACTTGGTTAACCAAACAAGTATTCCGCGTAAAGGTCGGTGGCTCGAGCGCAGAAGAATGTTTGTCTTATCTTGAAACTGAAGTGGAAGCAAAAAGTTATACCCATTCATTTGATATGGATTCTAACATTTATACTTACATGTTTGAAGAATCAGCTACTGCTGAGGCATTTAAAGAAAAGTTTTTAGGAGATTCAAGAACTACGGAAGTTAGTTAAAACAAAAAGAGAACTTATATTATGGCATTTGAGCATTACGATCACGGTATTGAATTACCAAAATTAACACGAAAAACAACAGAAGAAGGACGAAAATACTTTACACCTACTGGTGAAGCTTATCCTTCAGTTACTACTGTACTAGGAGTGTTATCAAAAGACAGTATTATGGCTTGGAGAAAACGAGTTGGTGCAGAAGTAGCTAACAAAATTTCAACACAAGCATCTCGTAGAGGTACTGCGGTTCACAAAATTTGTGAAAACTATATAGATAATAAAGAAGACTGGCAAAAAGGTGTACAACCCGCTAACATGTTTCTGTTTAATACGATGAAAAAAGTATTGGACGAAAAGGTAAACAATGTTTGGTTCCAAGAGTGTTACCTTTATAGTGACGAATACCAAACTGCTGGCCAAGTCGATTGTATTGGTGAGTGGGAAGGAGAACTAGCAGTTATTGATTTTAAGACATCAAGACGTGTTAAAAAAGAAGAACACATTCTTGGATATTTTATGCAAGTAGCATTCTATGGAAAAGCCTTTACTGAAATGACTGGTACTCCAGTTAAAAAAGGTGTAGTGTTTATTGGTGTAGATGATAATGAGCCACAAACATTTGTATTTGATATAGATGATTACTTAGAACATTTTAAAGCCGTAAGGGAGAAATACTCAGAACTCCATGAAAAAAACAAGATACATTTTAAGTTGTAGAGATATGGGTGTGTTCTTAGGAACATACGATGGAGAAGAGCTAGGCTATAAAGATGATGGCCGAATCTTTGCGTGTTTCTCAGCTAACAATCCTTTTAAGTTAACAACTGTTTGTTCATTCAGAACAGAAAAAGCAGCTGAAGTTTTTAAGACAGATATGTTTGGTGAGTCAAAACGACGAAAGATGTATACTCTACCAGTTGAATCTGAAGATGAGTTTCCAAGTGTAGTTGATATAGTCAAATCAGGGCATGTTAGTGATTGTATGGATATGCTTGAGCTTCTTTTTGAAGATGGAAATCAAACTATACATTAGGGGTTGACAAACACATTAAAGTGTGTTATAATATTACGTATGATAGACAAAAAAGTAATAAACGACGCGTTGATGCTTGCAATAGAAGCTCATGGCGATCAGCGAAGAAAATACACAGGTGAGCCATACGTAACTCATCCAATACACGTAGCAAAAATTCTAGAAGATAGTGTTGAACACACTACTGAGATGTTGGCAGCTGCTATCCTACACGATGTTGTAGAAGATACTCCTGTAACATTTAGAGACATTAAAGATAAGTTCGGAACTGATATTGCTGAACTTGTCCATTACTGCACGAACGTTTCCGAAAAGGAAGATGGAAACCGTGCGTTTCGTAAAAAGATGGATGCCGATCATTTCGCTTTGGGACCAGCCGCGTCTCAAACAATCAAGATTGCAGACCTACTATCGAACTCTGATACGATTATACCTTACGATCAGAAGTTCTTCCATAAAGCCTATAAGCATGAGAAACAGTATATGTTGAACATTCTTACTAAGGCTGATCCTATATTGCTTGACCGAGCACAGACTTTGCTGTCTGAAAACTGGGAAAAGTAATATTCTCTTTGGTTATAAGCATATAACCTTTTGATATAAAATAATTTAATATTTGTTAACAAAACAGTTGACAAACACTATTTGATATGATATAATATACATATTAAATAATTAAATGAGAATATCAATATGAGTAAATACATCGTCAAGCAAGTCGCTATCCCCACATCAGAACGTGAACTTCCAAACCAAAAAGGTTGGGACGGAGCAATAGCTGAATCTGATCACTGGCGTGTTAAGATGGACTATATGCACGGCTTGAGAAAGGGTTTTAAATCAGAAGATCTTAAGTACTTTACTGATACTTACGTTGTTGAAGCTAACGGTTTAGAAGATGTATTTAAAATTACTAACTTGTGGGAACAAGAAGAATTAGTTCAAAGACTGAGAAGAGGTCATTCCACTTCTGTTGGAGATCTTGTTGAAGATACTACCACAGGAAAAATTCACATGGTTGATGGTTTTGGATTTAAGGAGGTAGCGTAATGGAAGCAATTACTTGGGATCAATACACAATGGGTTACAACATTCCTGCTAAGTGGGAAGATACATCATGGGGTAACGATGAGTTGCCTTCGTTTGAGACTAACGGTTATAAGATTTGGGTTAATTCTCCAGATCTTGCTGAAAGAAAAGAATCTCAGGAACATTTAGGACTTAAGTTTCAAGATTGGATCTTTGCTGTTACACATTGCTCGGAAATGGGTGCTGATGAAGACTTACTTACAACTATGAACTTCGACGAAGTACTGGAGTTTGTAAAATGAAATCATTCAAACAAAATATAGAAGAAGCCAGAATAAAGAAAGGCTCTGAAGTTAAATTTAAGCCGAAGTTTGCTGAATCTCCAGCAGAAGCAAAGCTTGTTTTTATTGTAATGGATCTACGTGGCCCTCGAGTTTTAATTGCTCCAAAGGTATGGAAGAGTGGTATTGCACCAACTGAGTCTGTTCCAATGAATACAATAGAACTTGTAAAATAAATGAAAATATGTTAACAAAACAGTTGACAAATGCCTTTTGATATGATATAATATACATATTAAATAATTAAAAAGGAATACATTATGACTAACTCTTACTGGAACGGAACTGGAAACTATCAAGGAATCATTGATAAGCTTTCAGAAGAAATACCAATCGAAGGAGCTTGTGAAAACAAAGCTTTAGATCATCTACGTCAAGCAATCAATGCTTACTACGATATCTTTAACAACGCTGGCTGCAACTCAGTTAGTCGTAAAATTTCAAAATACTTTCCAGGTGTCATGCGACATCTTCGTGGAAGAGCAAATTTCAGAAATCCAAATTGGGAATTGATCGAATCTATAGTCGAGCCCATTATGGACCAACACATACTTAAAACTGCAAAAAAATTAAACTAGGAGATATATTATGGCACATGCATTAGAAATGGTAAACGGTGAAGCTCAGATGGCTTACAGACTTAGCAAAGGGGTGCCTTGGCACGGTCTTGGAGTTCCTGTGAGTGACGACATGACACCAACTGAAATGATGAAGGCGGCTGGTCTAGACTGGAAAGTCAAAAAAGCACCATCCTTTGTCGATCACAACGGAGAACAAATCCCAACAGGTCAGCAATCCCTTATACGAGAAACTGATGGTAAAATCCTTACCAATGTTGGTGGTAACTGGAACCCTTGCCAAAATCAAACAGCATTTGAATTCTTTAATGATTTCGTTAAAGCTGGAGATATGGTAATGGACACAGCCGGTTCAATCAACGATGGCAAAATGGTATTTGCTGCTGCTGATGTACAAGATGGATTCACACTTTTTGGTGGTGATGAAGTTAAAGGCTACTTACTTTTCTCTAATCCTCACCAGTACGGTAAGTGTATTGATGTTAAATTCATTATGACTCGTGTTGTATGTAATAACACTCTGTCAATGGCTCTAACTGAACGTGGTCAACCTGCTGTAAGGCTATCACACAGAAACGAGTTTGACGCTTCAGTAGTTAAAGAACTACTTGGTATTTCACACACTCGTGTACAACAGTTTAAAGAAGCTGCAGAGTTTCTTGGATCTAAGCAATACAAAAATGCTGACTTCGAAAGATTCCTTGCTAAAGTATTTGGTGCATCTTCTCAAGAACACAAAATCCTTAGTCGAACTGGAGAACGTGCATTAGAGATTGTAGAGACACAACCTGGAGCTGACTTCAAGCCTGGATCTTGGTGGAATGCTTTTAACGCTGTCACATACATGACAGACCACGAACTTGGAAGAAGCGATGACGCAAGAGCATCATCTTCTTTATTCGGTGCTAACTCAAGGAAAAAGCTAGACGCTCTTGACCTTGCTGTTGAAATGGCGGAGACTGCGTAAGCAGTCTTCTGACTTATAAGTGAAAATAAGTGAAAATATGTTAACAAAACAGTTGACAAATACACTTTGATGTGTTATAATATACTTATAAATTAAATAATGGAGAAAACCAATGAAATTTGATAATAACGGAAAACAACGTACTGAAGCTTACCAAGGTACATTTGATATCTTTTGTGCTGAAGATATGTTGAGTGTTGAGACTATCAAGACTTACGTGAAAAGCATGAACAAAGAACTTAAACATGCTGACGCAAGGTGCAAGAGTGGTTATCCTCTCAGGTACAGAACTTCTATAAAAGGAAGAAAGCCAATCCACAAAGTTCTTAATAAGAGAACAGGAAATATGATTGGTCATACTTACCATGGAGATGTTATTGGTGGAATGGCGAACTGTGCGGCTGTTGATGTCTATATTCATAGGAATCTAACTGTCGAAATGTGGAAGGACAAAAGAACATCATGAAAATTAAATTTGATGTCGAGATAGATACAGAAACCGATAGGGATATCGGCTACGAATTGGTTCAACTTCTCAAAGAGCTAGTTGTTCGTGTTGAGCAAGTAAATCAGGAGTTCGACGACGAATAGCGGCTATGACGAAAAGTAATGACAATATATTACTTTTTTATAATGCTTTATACATTTATGGTATAAATAGTTGGGTAAAAATATAACAATGTAATGGCCTTGCCACTGTTGTTATATTTTACTTGCTGGTATGACACCAGTATGACACTTATGGAAATATATGTCTAAAGTAGTAACCGCATTAGTTGCATGCGTGATAGCAACTCCAGCTTTCGCTGACTGGAGAATGGAACGATTTGATATAAACCGGGACAATCTAATCAGTGTTAATGAGCTAAAAGCATCTGGCTGTGTTGTTAAGAAACACCTTTTTAACCACGCCGATAAAAACAGAGACTCTTTTCTAGATCGAAAGGAAGCTAAAAAAGCTTCTGAGTATATTATGAAAAGCAAGTGTCCTAAAGTAAAATGAATACAATTAAGATTAAGGACAGAATAGAACTAGTGACTCTAATTTGTGTCTTTTGTATTTCTTTACTGGGAGTGAGTCCAAATGTCTAGAAAATGGTTTAGATCATTCTATAAACATTGGATTCAACCATGGAGTCCGCAGGGAGCTATAAAGCATCTCTAAAGATTAAAGGCAACGGATATGGTGAGAGTCCATACGCCTCTGGCAGACCAGCTCGAAACAATAACCTATAATTAACTTAATTAAGGAATTACCATGCAGAAAGCAAAGACTTATTTGCGGAAGCTAAATGGTGAGATTTGTGTCGAGTGCCTAATAGTTACTTTGTTTATCGGAGTAATGATTGCAGAAATTGCATCGTTGGCGTAAGCTAACATGATGAAGTCGCATCGTTGAGTTAAAGCAATAAAAACCTTTAAAGGTCTAGTGTAAAAGCTGGACCTTTTTCTTATTTTGGGCAATTATCTTTTGCATCTCTAATTATATTAAAATTATTAACAACAACATACCCAGTTGTAAAATTAGCAGCTGTCTGAAAGAATTGCCATTCTTCAGGATTCTGACCATATATACTTTTCACCGTTCCAATAACGACAGCTTTAAAAATAATAAGTTCAAGTACTGATGGTTTTGAGCCTCCGAAGACAACAGGATTAGCTTCATAAACACAAGGATATTTTAAACCACGGTAAGTACTATATACATCGAGAGATTGTATTAGATAAAAACTAAATTGTGTTGGCGTAACAAGTCGCGTATCTTCAAATGTTAGTTCTAAAAGTGTTTTTGAAATGGCATCTACAGGCTCGTATAAAACCCTATCAACGTATTCTTGATTGTATGGAGCTGTGAATCCATTTTTAAAGAAAAAATGTTGTGTCTCTGATGCATTAATAGGAATTGCTAATAAACAAGCTATAATTAATATTCTATTTAGAAGTGGCAATGAATATTCCATCCCAATCTTTTGGAAGTTTTTGTGTTTTCATATATTCACAACGCTCAATCCACATTATATAATAGTTTTTCATTTGGCCTTCAAAACACTCCATCAAATCGTTACACGACTCAATAGCTTTATCAAAGTTTTGTTTACGATAATGTATGTGCATATCTTCGTGACATTGTTTTGGCCCTGGATATTTGTCTAACTCAATATCCAATACAGTATATATCTCAATGCCTATGGTTTTGCCTTTTACAGCTAGGTCATCTACTTTTAAATAAAAGAAATCATTTCTGGTATGCTTGTATGTGTCTCCACCAACTAAAAGTAGGCATCCATATTCCTTACATTTTGACTCAATTCGAGCAGCGGTGCTAACAGCATCTCCAAGAACATCATAGCTGTGTCGTTTAGTAGATCCCATCTCGCCAAGATAACCAAGCCCAGTATTAATACCAGCACCCATACCAATTGGTGGCCGCCCTTCGCTTGTTATTTTTTCGTTAAATTCCTCTACTGCTCTAAGCATATTCAGACCAGTTTGTACTGCATTAGTTGTATGGTTTGGATCTTCCAAAGGAGCGTTGTGAATGTGCATACTAGCATCGCCTATATACTTTATGATCATACCATTCGCATGGAGAACAGGCTCGGTGATAGCATCCATATATTCATTCATTAATTTTGATAAGCCCTTTACATCGTCGCCAAAGCTTTCTCCGAGTGGTGTAAAACCTCTCAAATCAGAAAAACAAATACTTACCTCTCGCTTCATACCATCTTTTATTAGAGAAGGATTCTCTTGTAATAGTCGTACGACTGTGGGCGATGCATACCCAGCAAATTGCTTTTCTATTTGACGTTTCTGTTGGAATGTGATATAATATACATTAAAGTTCGACTGTGCAAATACTACTAAGGAAGCTAATGAACACAAAGTTGCGTCAAAAAAGATTAAGGCGGAAGTCCACATGTAATAGCTCGTTGCGAATGCAGCAAAGAGAAGACATAGAGACACAATCACCCCAGGAATTGTGGGCAAAGTATAGACCGCTGCAAGGATACCTAGACTCACTAAGACCAGAAAGGCAAGCTCAAGTACTGGCTGCCAGTCGGGAATCGTTATTTGTTCTCCTGAAATCAACGTCTGGATTAACTGAGCTTGAACTTCGTGGGGATACATTGCACCCGTTGGGGTTGCGACTGGATTAGAATAGCCTTCGGCGGTTATTCCAAATAGTAATACTTTACCTGCTGGTAGTGGATCAGTTATGCTTATTTGCTCGAACTGATTCCAGAAAGCAATTGGTATTTCAGCAAATGAATTTGTTGTGATTGGATCTTGCCTACCCATGCGAATCCACTCAACGCCATTGGCGCCTACTTTCATTTGATAACTTTCTTCTCCGCTGAATACTCGCAATGTTTCGAGAGCGAGAGAGGGATATTGATTTCCATTTGCGTTAACGACGAGTGGCGATCGTCGCACAACTCCAGTAGGTTCGTCAGGTACTGCAAGAACACCGCCAATGCCAAAGGCGTAATTAGAAAGGCTATCAATGGGATAAAGTAATCCTGGAATGTTGTAGAGCCAGTTTGCATCTTGGTCACCGAAAGTCGCTACTCCTATAAAGTTACCGACTCCATCTGTTGATTGTTGTGTTGGGGCAGAAGCTAATACAACAGCTTTGTTTGCCATTGCTGTTGCTAACTGATCGTCTTCTTTAAAACGATCTTCTTCTGAATAGATTATGTTTAAGACATATAGAGAATCAGCAGGACCAGAATTAATGTACTTAGCGATAGAACCACGAGGCCAAGGATATTGACCTTCGGCGGAGATTGCTCTTTCGTCAATGTTGACAAGTACCACTTCCTCAATAATCTTTTTTTCTTTATTCTGCTGTAACGCGTCATAATAACTATATTCTATTGATTGTATAAACGATGGATTAGATATGCTGAGAGCTGCAAAACCAGCAATAGTAAATAGTACAGTCCACCACTTTGTTAAGTGCTTAAACACCTCTACGATATTCTTTTACTGTATTTACAAATTGCCTTACATTTTCTACTGGTGTTGTCTTATCGATTCCATGAGCAAGATTAACAACATAAGCTTTATCTCTCATTTTATCAAGTACAGGAGTAATATCTTCTCCTTTGATTAATCTCTTAATAGCAATACCACCTTGAAGTACTTCACCGTTGATTTCGTCTACTGGTAAGTCGTCACTAATATTAGTGCAATCAGCATTTACTACTTCAATATATTCATTAATTTTATTACCTACTAATCTTGGGAATGTAATGATAGCCACATCAGGATAACGCTTTCTAATAGCGTCTACAATCTCTTTTGTTGGATTGATAACATAATCATCAAACTGATTAGCTGGTATATCTCCAGCCCAACTGTCGAAGATTTGTATCGTATCACATCCATACTCAATCTGTGAGGATAGATGCTCGACTATATAAGGGATTAATTTATTAACTATATCAAGCCGTGGGGAGTTATACATGTACTTACAGAGGGTATAAGGAGCTGCAGCAAAGCCGATTAGTGACTTACTTTCGTCAAGTTCAGATCGAACTAGCTTGATCGCATCGTATACTGGTTGACATTTTTGACTAAATTCTTCAAAGCTTGTATCCCAAAAAGATTCGCTATATGGACCGAGTTTTGGGCTTGGATTATAATCTAATTCTTGACCAAGAGCGTGATTGATAATAAGTATGTCTGAAAAGATAATGGCTGCATCCATATCGAATTCTTCAATAGGTTGCATTGTGATTTCGGCTGCCTTCCATGGTGTGAGAGCCATGTCAAGAAATCCATTTGATTTTGCTTTCATTGCCATATATACTGGCATGTATCTTCCGGCTTGTCTCATAAGCCAAACAGGATATAGGTTCGTTTCTTTATCCTTGATAGTTCTTTGTAATAATGTTTTCATAATTTATATTGTTCCATTTTCATTTAAGTGTTGACAAGTGCTTTAAATTGTGTTATAATAGATTTATCCAATCTTAATACTATATCAGTTGTTACTCTTGAAGTACTGAAGTTGAGCAACCACCTACTGTCATACAATCGATTGTTAATGTATATGTTTGGTTTGTAGTACTCATTTGTTTTAAAATTAAATCAGTTCCATATAAACCGTCAAGTGTAACATTAGCATTATGAGTTGCTCCAGTACCTTTCTGACGAATGAACACATCATTGTCATCATTATAAATTGTTAAATCAGTATTCTTTCTACCATTGCTTTGTTGTTTGATTTGGACTTTATTACTATCACCTGCTAAATGTAAATCAAAATTGTGTCCATCACTCGCACCTGTTTGGTTTGTTTGTTGAACTGCTAAATCGTTATTGTCGCCATACAATGTGATACCAATATCATGACCACCTGATTCCCAAGTATCTCCGTACCAAGTTAAATCGGTTTCAGAATCTAATGTAGTCCAAGCAACACCTTGTGCAAGTTTCATTTGATTACCCGAACCAGTTACTTCGTCAAATACAATCTTATTCTCCATTGCGGACGGGTTAGTATTGTATTGAACCAAATACATATCTAAACTTGATGCTGTAATAAATGAACTATTATCAAACATTAATACTTGATTAGAGTGACCAAATTGATCTATACCTAATTGAAAAGTATCACCAGTTTGTTCTATAGATATTTCGTTATCGGCGTAAGCTAACGGAGCTATCAGAAAGATTAGTAATAGTTTTTTATAGTTCATATCTCTATTTATCCTCCTTGTCTTAGGTCAATTATCGTATCATCTCCACCATTCAGTAATATGATACCTTCGTATCCATCAACAGAAGTGTTTATACTTGCTCTTGCGTCAACACTCAGATAAAGCGTAATGGTCTCGTTAACAGAACGAAAGAATACTACTTTGCCATCTTGCTCATAAATGTTATACTGAGAATCTAAATTAAATCCTAATGCAGCATTCTTTAATTCAATTCCTAAGGATGATGATTTAATTGCGCTATCATCGAGACTTGCTGCAGATGCTACTAGAGCCTCGACTACATCAAGAACGTCAGTAAGAAAATCGACATCTAAATAATCGATATCGAGTTCAGTAAATTCTAACTCGTTATTATCTAAATAATCAATATCTAATCCATCAAATTCTAAAAAGTCAATATCAAGTAATCCCTGATCTGAATCTAAATCGTTTGCTAGTTGTTCATCTATTGCTTCTCTAACTTCGGCCGGAGGCGCTACAATAAACATATTATCAATCATCGATGCTGTAATACCACGCATCGTAATTTGTCTTGTTGGTTGAGTATCATAAGAAGATACCATCGTAGCAGCATAAGCTTCATCAAGAACGATTGAACCACCGTCATTGAATACTGTTATACTACCAGAAGGATTTCCATATTGGTCAGGCAATAGAATCACGAGCGATCGCCCAAGTTCATCTATTGTTGTTGTAAAATCTGTTCCACGAACTGCGATTGAAGCTGTGGGTGTTTGAATGTCAATATTACTTTTATTGACCATTCCTAATCGTCCAGACGCAAAGCGAGCAGTACCTAAGGCCATTCTCATTGCCATTTTTGATTTGCTTGGGTCAGGATCGTAGTATACTTTATCGATGTATACTTTGGTGTGTTCTGTTAGTGATAGTTCTGCTTCATCCAAGAACTGGATAAGCATACGACCATTGCCTGTCTTTGCAGTATCGTTTAGATTAACATCAGGAACAAAACCGATTTCAACATCGACTTCGTTCCCAGCTTCTCTAACTAATTTAGATTCGCCTTTAAACTCGGTTATCTCTCCAATAGACGTTGCACTAGCATTAAGTGTGAATGCCAGTGCAACTCCTATTAAGAAAGTATTAACTGTCGTTAGAGCTGTCTTTCTGATTGATTTGAATTGTAGCATTATCTGAAGTCACATCTAAAGTTATGATACCGTTACAAGTAGTAACACCCGTAGCACAAGTACCGCTTAACTGGTTAATATCAACGTCCGCAGAATCACCACTTAGTGTTAAGTTGATTTCCTGTTCTCCACCATCTTTTTGCATAGTGTTGATATTGTTAGATGCACCAGTAACGTCTACATTCCAGATAGCGTCATCTACATCGATGTCGACATCAAAAATATTCGTGCTACCTAGCACATTTAGATCCAAATCCAATCTTTCAGCACTTGCGTTATAACCTTGGTCAAAGTCCATAGTATTTGAATCACCAGTGATATCTACATCTATCGCAGATGCATCACTTGATCCAACATATCCAATGTTCCAATCCCACGAATTACTATCTCCTGTGAAAAGAAGATTGTAAGTCGAGCTATCAGCATCTATTGTACCAAATAGTAAATTCTCATTACCTATTTGATCGATGTTAATGTTTAACGAAGAACCAGTAACAGCCATTGGAGATGAAGAACTTGAAAAGTCGTCTAATCCAATTTTGTTACCGTATCCATACTGATCAATATACAATGTTAATGTATCACCAGTTTGGTCGATGTTAATCTCATTATCATCAGTTGCCTGAGCAATTGCGTTGAAAGAAAATAAACATAATAAAGATAAGCCTAATATTTTATGTTTCATTATTTTTCCCTTTTATTTTTTAATCGAGGCTATGAGCATCGTTCGTTCCATCATGATCTTTTTGATGGGGGTGGCGATGGCCAGCCTCGATTTCCCAGAACCCTCTATCGTGTCCTTGGTATA
>Ga0209092_10001873_pt1 | contig 19887 bp, 17 predicted proteins | sample FraStrMetagenome_FD_187446 | JGI IMG/M metagenome (GOLD analysis project Ga0209092, IMG submission 187446) | Marine eukaryotic phytoplankton communities from Arctic Ocean - Fram Strait ARC3M Metagenome (SPAdes) (version 2) | ecosystem: Environmental > Aquatic > Marine > Oceanic | place: Fram...
CTGGGATGCCGCTTTTATGTTGCGTCATGGTGGAATTGCCCACGCCGGCGGGGCTTGGAATTACGAGTTGCCGCTGCTGCCGGCTTGATTGGAATCATCCGCCAATTGACGCATCAATTCCCCTACTGAAGCCGTGGACTGTCCGCCCGACTTCATGTTGCGCAGTGTGGCTTCGTCGCGCTCCGCTTCGTCACTTCCAATGATGAGCACGTTCGGAACACCCCGGTCATCGGCGTACTTGAACTGCTTCTTCAGTTTGGCCGGATCGGGGTACAATTCTGTGCGGAATCCTTGGCCGCGAAGCTGTCTTGCCGCTTTGAGTGCCTGCCCCAACGTGTCCTCTCCCATATGGAGCACCAAGACATCCAAGTCCGTGGCCAAGTTGTCTGGAAAAGCCCCAAAATGCTCAAGGACATCATAAATGCGATCTGCACCGAAACTGATTCCCACGCCACTCACACCCGGCATGCCAAAGATCCCGGTTAAATCATCGTAGCGCCCTCCGCCACAGATGCTGCCGACCGGAGAGTCCACCACTTGCACCTCAAATATGGCGCCTGTGTAGTAGTTCAATCCGCGCGCGAGACCCGGAGCAAACACCAGTTCTGGCGCGCCCAAACCTTCAGATTCTGCCAAAGTCCACAAAGCGGCCAACGCCTCCACACCTTCCTCCACCATGGGGTGAGGAAACTCATCGGTCAAGGCCTTCATGCCCAAAACACCCTCAGGCCTGTTTTTAAAGAGCCGGGCAGTTCCGTCTTGGACCTGCTCGTCAAATCCCCTTTGCCCCAATTCTTTGCACACACCCTCTATGCCCACCTTGTCGTGCTTGTCCACTGCCACCGTCCATTCTGTGAGCCGATCACCGACCCCCAACAAAGAAGCGATGCCGGCCAAAATGCGGCGGTCATTCACCAAGATTCTTGGGTTTGGAATGCCGAGTCCTCGCAGCGCCTCATCAAACAAAGACACCAACTCGAGCTCACAGAGTACGCCTGTGGACCCAATGATGTCTGCATCGCATTGCACAAATTCTTGATAACGCCCCTTTCCTGGACGGTCACCGCGCCAAACGGTCTGCATCTGGTAGCGCTTGAACGGCATGGGAATCTCGTTCCTGTGCATGGTCACAAACCGAGCGAAAGGAACCGTTAAATCATACCGAAGTGCCTTTTTTGAGACCTGAAAAGACAAGGCTTTGCTGTCCCGATTGGCCAAGGTATCCTCCTGGGCCTTCGACAAGAAGTCTCCGTTGTTGAGGATCTTGAAAATGAGTTGATCTCCCTCTTCTCCATACTTCCCAGTCAATGTAGACAGGGCTTCCATGGCTGGCGTTTCAATGGGTTGGAACCCGCGGGATTCGAACGCAGACCGCAACGTGGAAAAAATCCACTGCCGCCGTGCCATGACAGCTGGAGTAAAATCTCGGGTGCCTTTGGGAATGCTCGGCTTGCTCATCTTGATCACTCAAAGTTAGCCCTCCGCATTGGGCTGCTTGCCTCCTTCTCGCGTCCAAATCAAGATTCGACCATCATCTCCTGCCGAAGCCAAGACATTTGGCCCTAAAAAACTGAGCGCATTGACCGAGCGAATGTGCCCTTCACTTTGGGGTTTGGCCAAGCGCTGGTTCAACGTCAATGTATCCGCATCCCAAACGGCCACACTGCGGTCCCTTGACGCGGTGGCGACCCATCGTCCATCGGGCGATGCCTGCAATCGGTAAATCGCTCCTTTGTGGGCATCAATGCGCAAAAGCAAAGTCCATCCCGTGTCGTTGGACGCGCGCCAAACACACAGGGCACCATCCGCCCCCACCGTTCCCCAAGCCTCCTTTCCTGGCCAAGGCAAAATGGCACGCAAACTCCCCTTGTGAAGTGTCTGAGACCACCCTTGCTTGAGGTGATACAGGATCCCCTCATGGGTGCCCACAACATGGCCTTCTTTTAACGCGGCATGGCTGCGGATTCGCCCAGGAACTGTGCCCACAACTTCCTGAGATGGCCAATGTCTCAGTTTCCCATCGGCTCCTCCACTGTGCGAACCATTCATCATGTAGGTGCCTCCCTGGTGCCCAGGCAAAATGAGGGTCTCTTCCGAAGCCCACTGTACCAGTCCTCCATCTGCTCCGCCCGCTACAACGCCTGTGGCCCCAGAATCAACGGCATACAATGCGCCTTCGGTTCGAACCATGGCTTCCCCCTGAGTAGACCAACCGGCTGGCTCTTTTGCCCAACGCACCAACCAGCCATCTCCTCCTGCACTCCAAAGCGCACCTTGGGTGTCAACAGTCAAGTCATACACTGCCCCCTGATGCCCAGACAGCGTTTGCGTCAAATTCCACGTTCCCGTGTCTTCTTGTCCTGACTGACTAGAATCCATAAAGCAAACATACCCACTGAATCGAACGTGCTCGCGTTCACCAAGGGCCTTCCAACCACTGAATTTCCGACTCCCCCCTGTTTGCGAGCCAACGGTTTACTTGCGAAAAATGGCCACAACCTATGAACCCTCTGTGGGCGCTAAGCGGACTGGGATGGGGCGCTTCCAGCACGAGGTGATCCCGGTGTAAGGTTTTTAAAAACGGAGCCTGAGCGCGGGCATGACGCCCCCACAACAAAAACGCCACTGGCCGACAATCCAACCCTTGGAGAATGGACTGCGTCACTGAGTCCCAACCAAATTTGGCATGAGATGCAGGGGCACCTCGCCCCACCGAAAGCGTGTGATTTAACAGCAAAACCCCTTGTTCGGCCCAAGGCGACAAATCACCATGGATGGGAGGAATTCCGAAGGCGTCTCTGCTCAATTCCTTGTAAATGTTCCGCAAGGATGGCGGCACGACCCGACCCCGATTCACAGAGAAAGCCAATCCATTGGCTTGCCCTGCCCCGTGATAAGGGTCTTGTCCGAGGATCACCACCCGGACCCTATCGGGTGGCCCCACCAACTCCAATGCCCGAAACCAATCCGCTGGACTGGGGTGGCAATGTCCTGATTCGTAGGCCTTTCCCAACGACTGAACCAAAACTTCTGTGGTGCCCAACCGAACCAATTCCCCCCATCCAGGACAGGCGGAAATCTGGATTCGAGGATCTGTGGAAGAAGCTTCTGCGGAGGTCATGTGAGAAACCTCCGAAAATACACGACAGCAATCGTTGCTGACGGCCAATCCTAAGGGTACTTTTGTTGCCCCCCTATGATGACTGAAGAGGTAAAGGAGAGACTGATCGCGACGGAAGGCAAGCAGCTTTATGGCTACCAAGCCAAGGCCATTGACACCATCATGGAGCGCATGCAGAAGTTCAGCGAGCGCTACAACTTGCTGTACCAACTTCCAACCGGAGGCGGAAAAACCGTCATCTTCAGTGAACTCGCGAAGCGATTCATCCTGGAGCAGGGCAAGAAGGTCCTGATTCTAACCCACCGCATCGAATTGCTCGGCCAAACCAGCCGAATGCTGACGGACATCGGTGTGGAGAACAAAATCATCGACTCCAAAGTGAAGGTGTTGGATGAGGACAAAGAGTATTGGTGTTATGTCGCCATGGTCGAGACCCTCAACAACCGACTGAACGACGAGCACATCATTTTCGACAAGATGGGCTTGGTTGTCATTGACGAGGCGCATTACAACAGCTTCCGAAAGTTGTTCCGTCACTTTGACAGTCAAATCTTACTCGGGGTTACGGCCACCCCATTGTCCAGCAACATCAAGTTGCCACTGAAGGACAACTATCAAGAACTCTTGGTCGGTGAGTCCATCTCCAAACTCGTGGGAGAGGGATTTCTAGCGAAGGCAAGCACTTACAGCTACGACGTCAACCTCAAATCTTTGAAGGTGGGCATCAATGGCGATTACACAGTCTCCAGTTCCGAGCGTCTTTATGGGAACTACTTCATGCAGGAGAAGCTCCTGTATGCTTACGAGGAAAAAGCGAAAGGCACCAAAACGTTGATCTTCAACAATGGCATTCACACCTCACTGATGGTGGCCCAGTTGTTCGAAGAAGAAGGCTATGAAATTCGCCACCTTGACAACACTCACACCGAGAAAGAGCGCCAAGAAATCCTGACTTGGTTCCACGAGAAGCCCGATGCCATCCTCACCTCTGTGAGCATTTTGACGACTGGATTTGACGAACCCTCTGTCGAGACCATCATCCTCAACCGCGCGACAAAATCACTGACGCTCTATCACCAGATGATCGGCCGGGGATCGCGCATTTTCAAAAACAAGAAAGACTTCACCGTCATCGACTTGGGAAACAACGCCCGCCGTTTTGGCCTTTGGGACGCCCACGTCAATTGGGATGACATTTTCCGTGCACCCAACGCCTATTTGGATGGGCTCTACACCGACGAAGAAATCGAAGAGACGTTCGTCTATGAGATGCCCGACCGGCTGAAGAAGCTCTTCAAAGTGGAAGATTTGCCTCCCTTCATCATGAAGGACGCCTACATCGAAGCGACACGAAAAGGCCGCCGTCCAAAGGAGGCCATTGAGGTCAGCTTGGCTCATCACGTGCAGATGATTGCCCGCATCGCTGAAGACGAGTTTCACGGCATTGAGCTCATTGAGGAACTCGAAGGAGACATTGAGCAGCGCATTCGGGATTACACAAAATGCATCTCCAAAACCACGGACAACTATCGTCAGTGGCTCATGGATGAATACAACCGCAAACTGAAGCAACAGCTTCGGATGGCATTCGAAGATTGATTCGTCTGCAAAAAGAACAGCGTCATCCACAAAGAATAGGCGCGACGCTTGTACCGTAACACACTGGTTTTGTTTTTATTGACTCCATGGAAGTGGAGATTCCCGGTGCATCCTATGGCGTCGCTTTGCTTTGGGCCGTTGTTTTTGGGATGTGGATCGGCATTGCTGTCACGGCCTTCCGACTAGACCAACGACAATGGCGCAAATGGTGGAACGGTTATTGGATTCGGCCCAACACCATCCAGTCCCCCCTTCTCCTTGTTGTCGCCATTTCCTGTGGGATTCAGCCCTTCCTGAATGGCCCATCATGGCCTTTGTCCATCCTCGGTGTCCTGAGCCTACTTGGGTTTTGGATGAACCTAGACTCGACGGTTTGTGCGCATTTGCAAAAAGAGGAGGAGCGCAGACAATCCGAAATTTCCCATTGGCGAAACAGGAAACCCGCAGAAGAATGGCTCGCGAGGCAGTCTTTGCTCAAACGCAGAGAACTCAAAGAAGTTCAAGCCGACTCACTCCGACACTTGATGGACCCCCATTTTTTGTTCAACGCTCTCAACGGCGTGATGCATGACTTCCTCAAAGGTGAACCAAAACAGGCCCTGTCCAACTTGGGCGCTTTTAAGCGACTGGCCGTGCAACAGATTCAAACCAGCCATGGAGGTTGGTGGAGCCTAGAAGACGAATGGCGGGTTCTTGAAGATTACCTCCAATTGGAATTGCGCCGACTGGAGCGACCGCTGGACTGGCACCTTGCCCCCCTGAGCGCCCACATCAAAAGCAGGACCATTCCCGCCTTTCTCGTGCAACCTCTTGTGGAGAATGCCCTCTGGCATGGTTTGGGAGGAACGGCAGAAAGTGGTGCCGGTCAGTTGACCATTGCTGCCCAAATGTGCGGTGCTGACCATGCCGAAATCTCGGTCACAAATTCAGCCACAACGACGATGCAACTCACACCGCATCAAGAGATTGGAGGCCCCAACCGACGAAGACATGCCACGGACCTCATTCGACAGCGGCTGCGGCTGCTCGATGGCCATGGCCCCTCCAAATTGGACATCAAAAAAGAAGAGTCACACACCTGTGCTCGCCTCATCGTTCCATGTCGCAATAAGATGTTGAGAACGTATTGAGCGCCCCAATCATCATTTGCCAGCAAGGATTAATTTGCGCATTCACCTGCTGCATTATGAAACTCCAAACGGAGAACATTTATCAAGTGATCGAATTGGCTGCGCCACCGGCGAAAGTCTTCGAAACACTGCTCGATCAAGACGCTCACCTCTCCTTTACGGAGAAGGAGGCGTTCATCCAGCCGCATGAGGGAGGCGCTTTCTCTCTGTGCAATCAGAACCACACAGGGTACTTCTTGCACCTGGTCCAAAACAAGCGCATTGTGTTGGCTTGGACACACAAGAAGTTTCCGGCTGGTCACTTTACTACGGTTGACATTCGATTGTCTCGCACTGAATCAGGAGAGACTTGTCTGATTCTCAATCACCTTGGTGTGCCTTCTGGCGACGACGGGTGGATGACCGAATCATGGACCAAGAGTTACTGGTCTTTGCTGGCAGAACATTTGGCGCATTCCGCCATTCTGGCCGCCTGAATCACGTCATTGGCCATCGCGGCAAAGGCCCCTCGTCGAGCCTGCCTTGTGCATTCTTCATGGAAGAGAATTGTCCGGCCATGGCAATCATGGCTCCATTGTCAGTGCAGTATTCAAACGGAGGGATATGCACTTCCCACCCCCTTTTCTCTGCCAATGCCTGAACGGCCTTTCGCAGTCCAGAATTGGCGCTGACTCCTCCCTGAATGGCCACGGCTTTTCGCCCAAAATGATCGGTCGCCTTCTCTAGACGCGACACCAAAATGGCCACAATCGTATGCTGCAGTGAGGCGCATACATCCTGCTTCCAAGCGATGTTCTTTGTCCGCTGCGCTTGGTTCTTTTCGAGGGTCCGCAGAACCGAGGTCTTGAGTCCGCTGAAACTGAAATCCAATCCTGTGATTTGAGGTGTCGTAAACTGGAATGCCTGGGGGTCACCCAATTGTGCCAATCGATCCACTTCTGGACCTCCCGGATAAGGCAGGCCAATCATCTTGGCCACCTTGTCAAAGGCTTCGCCCGCTGCGTCATCCAGCGTGGTGCCCACTACGTTCAACTCCCATGGAGATGCCACATCCACCAATTGGGTGTGTCCACCACTCACGGTCAACGCCATCATTGGTTGTTTTGGTGAATCTGATCCTGAAATCCAATGCGCCAAAACGTGCGCCCGCATGTGGTGAATGGGCCACAAAGGAAGATCCAATGACCAAGCCAATCCTCGGGCAAAAGAGCTGCCCACCAGAAGCGAGCCATTCAAACCTGGTCCTCTCGTGTAGGCAATCCCATCCAAATCAGACAATGCACACCCCGCTTGCGCCAAAGCGCCTTCGAGTACAGGCAAGATGTGGCGCTGATGTGCGCGCGAGGCAAATTCGGGGACCACACCGCCATATTTGGCATGAATGTGCTGGACCGCGGTGAATTGCGATCGCACGACATTTCCTTCCAGCACCGCGATGCTCGTGTCGTCGCATGAGCTCTCGATCCCCAACATTCGCGTGGAAGGAACCGTGATGTTTCCCTCTTCCGCAACAAATTCCTTCATCGGTTCCTCCGACATGAAGTCTGGCATTATTTATGGTGCGAAGTTCGCAGTACGGAATGAAAGAACCATCGTCCCATTCAAACGGTGCGCCCAAAGCCCAGCGAACCCGGCACAAACGAATCCTTTTGGGACTCGCTTTGGTGCTTGTTGCGCCTTGGTTTTGGCTGGCTACACCCGCTGGACAGCGGGCAGCGGTGCGTTTTGCGGTGTCGCAACTGAATGGTGCATTGCCCGATTCTCAGCGCCCTTTGCGCATCACGGTTGGAGGGGTTGGTCTCGGACATCGCCCCATTGGGATATCCGTTGAAGACTTTGTTTTGAAGATAGACGAGCCAGAAGGAGACACCTTGTTGGCCATATCGAACATGAGCGCGCAGCCAGACGGCCTTTCGACGGTGAATTGGAACGCCATCCGCATCGATGGGGTTTCGGCTTCCCCTGACTTGCTTGACTGGATTCAGGAATGGATGGCCGCCAATCAAGCCCCGTCCTCTTCTGAGACCTCCGACTTCCGAATCTCCTCCTTCACGGCCACGGATGTGCAATGGTCCTTTGATTCACTTTCCGCCGATTTTCTTCAGCTGGATAAAATCCAGCTGAGCAGCCTCCATCTTTCTGGGCTTGATCAGAATTCCGGCGTCTGGCAGCTGGACGACATCCAAACCCAAATGGACATCTATGCCTCCACATTGGCACAGGACAAGTTTGGATTCGAAATCCAAGTGGAAGGGAATGCCTCTGAATGGAACGCCACGGCCAATCGACACGGCGGCATTGCACCTTCTTGGGGAGAATGGGATGACCGATGGTGTCCAGACAGCCTCACCCTCTCCGGAAGGGGCCCTTCCGATGAGATTGCCGTCTCTTTTCAAAACGAACACCTTCAAGCCGATTTTCAAGGGAGCTTGTCAGGTGACTCTGTTCGCTTTCATCGACTTGACCTCGAATCGGATGACCTGTCCAAGTGGTCGGCTTCTTTGCCTAGGCTTTCGGCCGCATTGACCCTTTATGGGCCCCTGTCTGCGCCTTTCTCTTCTGCTCCACTCCAAGGGGTTCAGTGGGGTCTACTCGACTTGAATGGCGGCTTATCGTGGGAAGCCCGGGTAATCAATCAAACCGGCCAAAACTCCACTGCAAATGGACATTGGACCCCTGCATCAGGTCAAGTTTCTTTGGCCATGCAGGTCGACCCCAAGTGCCTTTCCGAATTGAATGGTCATGGCCCATCATTGGACCTGCAAGGATTTGTTCCCCCTTGGTCCCCAAACCCCCTGAGGCCCTCTGCCTCTTTGAATGGCTCCTGGAGCATTGCACATCTTGGCGCGGGGAATGGACTGACCGCAAACGAGGGTGACCTCGGCATCATGTTGTCCCAAGACACTGCCGGGAGTTGGACAATCAAGTCCAGTCTTGAAGCCCAATTGGCGCCATTGGTTCTTGGAGAAACCTTGGATCTTCACGGGCAATTTGCTGCTCAGGCACAGGTTGTATTGACCGCCGAGGGAGACCTCTCAACGTGGTCGAGTCGCCTGGACATTGACCGTGCGAAATGGGTCCCCCATCCACAATTTGGCCTGCGCGAAGGCAAGACCAGCGCACCGCTCTCCATGCGGAAATTGAGCTTGACAGCGATGGGGAACGACGCCCGTTTTAATGCCGAATTGGATGGCGACTTCGTGAGGGGGTCTCTGGAAGGCCCGTTGCGTCTTGACGCTTGGTTGCGGCCATTTGAATCTGCCTTGGCCTCTGGCGGATTTTGGCCCCAACCTGTCCATTCATCCCCTGCTCCGGATTGGTCTATCGACCTGCGTGTTCTGCGCGACGACCTCTTGGAGCGATACAGCGGAGGGACACAATCTGTAGGGCCTTACTCCAAATTGGTGGCCGAAAACAAATCCGGTGAGCTCACGGTCGATTTGAAATTGACTTCGTTGCATGTGGGGCCATTGCAAACACGTCGGCTCCAATTCAATGGCCGAGGCGGCGTGAATTCCCTCACGGCTCAACTGGACGTGGACCGCGTGCGCTTTGGAGAGTGGACACCCGTTGATGCGCTGCACATGGCCGCCTCCGTCGACTTGGACGCCACATCAGAAGTTGATGTCACTTGGACTGGGCCTGTCCAAGGTCAGATTCACGTCAACCACCAATTGTTGAGCGACAACCGACATGTGCTCCTTCCAACGCTCGCGTCATTGCAGCATGCTTCTGGCGATTGGAACCTGAACACATTGGGCCAACCTCAATTGTCATGGCCGCATGAGGATTGGCGCGCGCTCCAAGTTGAAAATGTGGACTTTATTGGGTCATTGGGGTCAATTTCCATCGCCAGTCCCGACTCCAGTCTGCTCAAGGACGCCAATTTCAATGTCCGCCTCAATGGTGTCCCACTGAATGCGATTTCAGAGTGGACATCCCAGACCATGGCCCCGTCCCCACCTTCCTTTTCCGGCACCTTAAACGGCGACGTTGCCTTGGACCTTCGCCAGGAGCAAGCCTTTGCAGGCATTCAATGGCAGGACGCCTTTGTGGGTGCATTTGATTTGGGCGACTTGTGCCTGAGTCTGCTCTGGGACGAAAGCCTGTCAGCAAAGCTGCAGCAATTTGTGGGGGAGCAAGAGGTCATGACCGCCAACATTGCAGACGACAACAAGACCCGCATTGAATTCACGGCATGGCCAGTGGAAATGCTCAACCCCATTCTTCTGAAAGGTGACGTGTCCATTGCAGGCACAGCGGACGGGAGTGTCGACATGGATTGGAGCAACGGAATGCCGGTGGCCAAGGGCGAACTTGATTTGAACGCCCATTCCATTCAGGTGGGGGCCACAGGTGGCGAACACAGCCTTTCCGGTGTCCTTAGAATCGACCCAGACTTCATTGGAATGGACCAGGCCATCGTACTCGACCCCGACAGCAATCGCGCCAAGCTCAACCTTTCTGTCCTCCATACCGACTTCGCCTCTTGGAACTATGACTTAGGACTGTCCTTGGAAGAAGGGCCTTTTCGGGTGATGGACCTCCAACAGCTGCCCTCTCGCCTCTTCTTTGGAACCGTCTATGCCACCGGCAACCTCGACGTTTATGGAGATGAGTCTGGGCTGTATTTGGAAGCCGAAGTCAAGAGTCAGTCTGGCACAAAATTCACGCTTCCTTTGGATGCACTCGAAGGGGCCGATATGCCCAGTGGCATTCGATTTGTTGGTGGGACCGCCAGGGCTCCTCAGCCTGTTCAAAAAGCACCGTTTGGGCTGACTCTCGATGTAGAATTGGACATTACACCCGACGCAGAACTCAACCTGGTGCTGGACAGCGAAGCCGGAGAGCGGGTCGACGGACTTGCCCAAGGCCACTTGGCCATTTCAATGAGTCCGGACTGGCCGCTTTCTATTCAAGGTGGCCTCGACATCCAAGAGGGCCAGTATCGATTTAGCCTCCGGGATCTCTTTACCAAGCGCATCGACCTGGCACCCGGAGGGCGCCTCGATTGGGATGGCGACCCCTATTCTGCGGAATTCGACTTGCTCGCTTTGTCCAACCTGCGCAGCAACCCTCGGCCATTGATTCCCGATTACCCAGAGGACATCCAGAAGACGCCAGTGCAAGTGGGAATGGGCATCCACGGACGTCTTGAGGCCCCCATCCTCGACTTTGTGGTCACATTCCCGGAATATGAAGTCTCGGAACCCACCAAGCTCCTTGCTGTGCAATCGGCCATGTCCACACCTGAAGAAACGGAGCGTCAAGCGTTTGCGCTTCTGGCCACAGGACAGTTTATCCCTGTTTCGGGCACGGGGGATGTGATTTCTCAAATCCCGGTTGCCCAAGCCTCAGAGTTGGTCTCGTCCCGGGTTTCCGAATTGCTTAGCGGCCTGTCCGAAGACGTGGACATCGGTCTGCGATATGTCCCTTCCACAGAAGCTGGCAACACTGCCGGAGCCTTGGACGACAGTGAAGACGCATTTGAGCTCGATCTGGGGGTCAATTTGATCAACAACAGACTCCGCATCATGGGCACGATTGGGACGCAGACTGGAGAAACCAATTCGCCCGACGACGCTGGATTCAGCAAAGGAGTCGATGTGCGATACAAACTCACGACTGACGGCCGTTGGGAATTGAGAGGATACAGCTTGCCCGGAAGCCAACTGGAGAGAGACTTCCCCAAACGCGCCATTGGAGCTGCCTATCAAATCCGATTCAACCGACTTCGAAACTTGTTTCGGTCCACCCCATCCCCTTCCTCCCCAGAGTCCCCTTAACTTCCCCCTATGCGATTCATTTGGCCCCTCTTCGTCCTGTGTTTGTTGATCTCCCCCGCGGCCAATGGCCAACCTGTGCTTGACAGTGGGGACTTGCCTCAAGGTGGAACCACCTACGTCCGGGCCAATGCAGCACCCCCATTTGACACAGGAAACCTCGAAGCGTCTGGTCCAAACTTGACCTGGGATTACAGTGCGCTTTTGGCCACAGGGGATGCCGAAACCGAGTACTTCCCCCTGAGTGAGGCCAGTTTCACTACGCAGTTTGTTTTTGCGTCATCGGACCATTTCACGGCTTTCGAGCTGCCTGATTTCGGAGAGGATTTCGCCCTTCCCATCAGCGGCGCCACCACCTTCCGCGAATTTGGGTCGAATGCCTACAAAACAGTGGGACTCGGCATCACCACAGACTTTTTGGATTTGCCGGTGATTTATGAAGACGACGAGGAATTGCTCCCCCTTCCCTTGGTGTATGGGGCCACCCTCGAAGGCACTTCGGCATTCACCGTCGAACTCCCCGAGATCCTCTACTATTCCACCGATCAAACCTCGGATATCGAAGTGGACGCATGGGGCACCCTTCTCTTGCCTGGAGGCTCTTTTGACTGCTTGCGTGTGACGCGGAATTTCTCTGCCCAAGACTCCGTCAACATTCCCGCCTTCGACACCGGCTTCTCCATTCCCCGTGAAGGCACGGTTTATGAATGGTATGCCGCAGGAGAAGGCATGCCCGTATTGTCGGTTCAAACCTTTGCCGACATCCCGGCGGTTTGGCAATTCAAGCCCGGCACCAGCGAAATTGGCTCTTTCATGCCTATCCCGTCAGAATGGAACGTGGGGCCATCCCCCTTGTATTCTGGAACGAACTTGCGCTGTGCCGGACTTCAAAACCGCGCCATTGTGGTTTCTGACCTTCAAGGAAAACGCTGGTACTCAGGCATTCCACCTTGCGACGCCAAAGGGGCATTCTTGACCACCACAGGGTGGCCTTCCGGGATGTTTTTGATTCAAGACCTCGCTTCAGGCCAATCGGCTCGCGTTATCCTGCATTGACTTCTGCGACAGCGTCCATGGCGACTGCATTGGGTTGCCGGGAGGGCATGGGCGTAAATGTTCCGGCTCTGTCTTGGAGCCAAGCTTTGCCCACTCTGCGGTTTCGGAACACCCGAACGTTGGGTCGCATTCTGCTCATCATTTGATAAAGCCTGTCTCTCCATACCAACAAGTGGGCGGGAACCACTATGGCCCGGTGATGCACTCCTGTCAATGCGCTGTTTTGAGCCAACCAAGTCAACGCGGCACGATCGAGCAGCAAATGGGCCCTTGGTATGACGATCAACTCCGCCACTTCCCTCTCACCAAGCAACTCCAACCGTTGAGCCGCTACCCGCTGCATGAGCGGCAAGTCCACAATCAAATCCTCTGCCAACTCGACGGTCAAGAGGCCTTCTGAAAAATGGAACACCCCATACGGGGCTTGATAGGTGAACGCATGCGTCATGTGGTCAAGGTCGCACCGAATGCAGCCCCATCTTCCATGGGCTTTTGCGACCTATCCACAATGCACAGGGGACCACTGCAATGCGCACTAAATCAGGGGCAAGCGAACTCAGCCACATCGCCTTCGGTCTCTGGCGGAAGGCAAAACTGCAAGGCCGCAGTGTGCTCACCTTCTACCAACTCCTCTACCGAAGACTTGGAAATGCCCAAGCCGGAAACCTCCTGCTTGGCCCGGCTGGCGAACAGCCCCAATCCCCCGGTAATGTTGGTGTAGACTGGACGGTCCTGGATGATCCCCGTGACCGGCGCATTGACCGCGAGATAGGTGTCCAACTCTTCGTTGGCGATGCTCAGCACAAAGTTGAACGCCCGCACGCGGTCGATGTTGTTGTTCCAACTCCCGAGCTCCCGCGTTACAAGAGGGTCTGCTTCGAGGCTATTGGCGAGGAACAAGAAAAAGCCCTCCCCATTCACGGGCAGCTTGATCTCTTCTCCTCCCTCGTCATCGCTGGTGGTTTCTTCCCCCAAATCCCACTGAAGCACCTTCTCTGTTTCGGAAGCCAATTCCGTATGGGCCAAGTCTGTCCACACACGCTCGGTATACAGCACCTCAATGGCGGCTTCATACCGTTTTGCGCCCGTCGTTGAGGACCACTTAAAATTGACGTTTGGATAGGTTACAAATCCACCTGATCCGCTGGCGAAGTTCAAGCTGAAACCGGGGATGCCCGACGGCGGATTGCTGATGTTGCCCAGCGATTCGCCAATCAGTGTGGTTACGCCGGTCAAAGGCGAACGTCCATCTGCGAAGTCCACTGTTAACCGATACACCCGCAAATCGCCGCTGTTGCCTGGCGCAGAAATTTCCAGACCTCCTGGCGTGGCAAAGTGATACGCGCGGTATTCTGGACCAAAGAAGATGCCATTCTCGTCTTTGTCCTGCAAGACGGAGTCTTGCGCTGTGTAGGTCACCAAAGGGAGAGAAAATGCCGTGTCATCATCCGAAAAACCCTCCACTTTGATGATCACCTCCCCCGGGCCGTATTCACTGCTGTCCGCAATTTGCGCGAAGTCCAAGTTGTTGCCTTCTCCCAACCAAGTGCGGTTCACCCTCACCCACTGCTCGTCTGCTCCCGCATCGAGCAGGGAGAAAGCCAGCGTGCGTTCCTCGTATGGCGCATTCAACTCGACATCGGTTGTGCAGCCCCAACCACACATCACGACCAACAACAAAAACCAAACGAAAACTGAATCCTTGAACATGCTGCAAACTTAACCTCCGAGGCCGAGCAGAAAGGCCATGGTGTCCACGCCGTCTGCATAATCGCTCAATCCGGGGCATTGGGCTTCTCCAAACGGCAAGCCTCCATTTCCTACACGGCACTGAATGTGCTCCTTGCCTTCGTCGATGCGGTGCTCAACGTCTGCGATGTCATCGTAGCGCTGATAGTGCAATGCCCCCACCGGGGACACCCATCCCTCATCCTCTTTGAGCAAGACAAAGCCGTTTTCGAGCAGGTCCACAGCCTCCATCAGCCAGAGGGCTTTGTGGTAGGTGTAGTTGTTGTAAAAGCGATGGTGATTGCCGAGGTGTGTCCAATCCACAAACGCAGCAAACAGCCGATTGAGGTCAAAATCTCGTGGAACAAAGACCTGCGTTACGTTTCGGCAACCGAGTCCAAAGTAGCGGAAGATGTCCTCCGACAGGGCCTGCATCTGTTCATGGGTCTCGCTCCCATCCAACACCGCGACGGACGTGCGCTGGCCGCGGATGATGTGGGGCACTCCACCGAAGTAATGTTGGAAATACCGACCGCTGTTTCGGCTGCCCGTGGCAATGACGGCATCAAAACCATCTAGCCGCTCAGTTTCCAAAGACACCTGTTCGTTTAGCCCTGGACAAGCCTGGGCCCAACACCCAATCAGTGCGGCCGTGAGGCCTGCGTCGTCCCGGCTGGGCTTCACCTTCACCTGATGACCCGACACCACCGCACACAGCAAATCGTGCAAACCCACGAAGGGAATGTTGCCCGCCATCACAATGCCGACCGTCACCGGTTGTCTGTCATTTGACGGAACAGACATGCTTTCCAACCATCTTTCGACAGCCTCTGGGGCCAAAGCACGGCTCCAAACTGAGGCTGCATGGCGAACTTCAGAGGGACTAAACCATCCATTTCCATGCTCGGCCTTGTCCATGGCTTGCCCCAGAGCTTCCCACTCAGAAGAGGCTGAACCCCCTGTGATTTCGGACAATCCATCATGCAAAGCAGAAAGAAGTTGGCGGGCCCGAGCCTTGTCTACAGTGGTGTTTGAAGCAATCATGATCATCAAAGATTTGACAGCGCAAAGATGGTGGCAACATCTTGAGGGTTTGAGGGGTTATTTTTGCTCAGCGCAAGATTCCAAGACAGAACCACGCCATGGCCATCATGATCACCGACGCCTGCATCAATTGCGGAGCCTGCGAACCCGAATGTCCCAACAACGCCATCTATGAAGGTGGCGCCGAATGGACGTTTGCGGATGGAACTGGATTGAAAGGAGATGGGGTCCACCCTTCTGCCGGACAAATCAACGCCGAGGCCACGCAAGAACCGGGCAGCATGGACGTTTACTACATCACAACGGACAAATGCACCGAATGTGTAGGCTTTCACGACGAACCCCAATGTGCCGCAGTCTGTCCTGTAGACTGCTGCGTGGACGACCCCGACCACGAAGAATCGGAGGACCAGCTGCTCGCCAAAAAGGCGTTCATGCACCTCTGATGTATGGGGTGAAGGTGTTGGTGCTCTTGTGTGGGCTGGGATGCACGGTGGCGCAGGCACAATCCGATTCGTTTGCACCGATCCGTTCCATTCACGCTGCTTTGGCAACCTGTCAGGGAGACAATTGCAAGAGACTCAGCGACACCTTGGCTTCGACCTTGGAAGAGATGCTGAGCATCCCCGGCGCCATGGAAGGTTGGCCCGATCAATTGGACTTTATGGCCGGCGTGGCCTCTGCGGACAAAGCACTCAGGGTCTTTACCTGGAATTGGACCCACGACAACAGGACCTCGAGCTATGGGGGGCTGGTGGCAAGTCGGCTTCGAGAGAATGCAGACGTTGTGTTTACTGCGCTCTATGACGAGAGCAGCGACGACCGGCCAGAAGAAAACCAGACGTACAGATTCGACGAGTGGCACGGCGCACTGTACTACCACATGGTGCCCGACCCTGCGGAAACCAACACCTATTTGCTGCTGGGGTGGGACGATGCCGACGCACAGGTAACGCGCAAACTGATCGAGCCCATTCAGGTTCGAAGTCGGGGCCTTCGATTCGGTGCCCCCGTCCTGCAGTCTCCAACAGGACTGCGCCGCCGGCACATTCTTGAGTACGCCGACGCAGTGCAGGTCTCCCTGCGCCATCAGCCCAAGACCAAGGGCCGAACGGGCCAGCCCGAGCGCATTGTCTTTGACCATCTCGCCCCGCAGGAGCCGCACCTCAGGGGCATCTCCGCCTACTACGGCCCCGACATGACCTTCGAGGCATACACGCCCGGAAAAAGAGAGGGCAGCCCCTGGGTATTGGAACAAGACGTACAGGCCATTCAACCCCTCCAGAACGACAGGCCATTTCACGATCCACGCCAGCGAAAACGCCCACGAAACCGGCGCCAATAGGATGGGCGGTGGCTATCTTGAGCCCATGATTGCACGTGTACTCCTTTTTGCAGTTGGCTTTGTCATTTTGTCCGCAGAGGCAAGCGCACAAGAGAACAGCGAAAAACTGATCAACAGTGTTTATGGTGAGCAGACCGCCCGGCCTTTGGCCTTCACGTTCGACCATGTGATTCATTACAACCTCGTCCAACGTGTAGATGGTGGAGAGGGGCTGCCACCTCGGAAAATTGAGGGGGGCATGGACTTGTATTTTTCACCCGGAGACAGCGCCTATGCGCGGGTGGTCAACGCCAACGAAAATCAGCTGATCACCATCGGTGACCTGACCACAGGAAAACGCTACAACCTCTCCAACCTTGGGGAAGTCAAGGTGGGCTCCGAAACCGAACTGAGCAGCGCGATGCTCGATACCATGTTCGTGTCTCGTGTCTCGGGGGACCAAGAGATCAACGACCGCATGAGTGCGCATTACTGGTTTGAAGAGGGAACCCGGATCGATGAAATGTGGGCCGACAGCCAAGCCAGTGAAATGGAGGTGAACATCGGTCGCCTTTGGCCCCGTTTTGAATCGGGCTTTCAATCCTTGGCTGTAGGCACCTACCAAGGCTTTGTGACGCGTTGGATTTCCATCGACACACGATTTAGCCGCGACCCCCGCATGATTCTGGAATTCCAAGGCATAGAAGTCTTGGACGCGCCCTTCGCGATTTCATTGGAAGGTTACCTCTTTCCGCAGAGTGAAGGTGACATGATGCGCCAAAGGCTCGAAGCCGAACGCGACTGATTAGCGCTGTCCGAAACGGACTTCCGTGGCCCCATGGCCATATTTTCGGGGATCTCCCTCCCGGCAGGTGCAATGCGGCCAGAAGGAAGTGAGCGCCTCCCTGATTTCTTGACGCAATCGACCTTGACCCACACCGTGAATGAAAATCACGCGCGGAATGCGCTTCTCTTCTGCCCTGCGCATCATGCGGTCAAAGTGCTCCATTTGCAGGCTCAGCATTTCGTGCGGGGTGGCCCGATCCCGGGCACCGGTCAAGGCATGAAAATGCAAGTCCACTTCCAGGTGCTCGTCCCGCCTGCGCATATTGGTGGCATCCGGGTTTTTGTACTTCACGTCAAAGTCCTTTTGTGAGGCTTTGATCAGGTGCTCGTCCACGTTGCGCTCAAGGAGCTCCCCTTTGGTGATGTCTTTGGAGGCATACGCCTTGGCCTCTTCGGCCAAGTTGGGCATGGGGAGGCAATCCTTGGCCGGAAAGCGCAGGGGGAACCCGTCGTCGTCTTCGATCAGAAGGGTCTGCCCGCCGTCCTCCAAAGCGAGGATTTCCCCCTCGCCACTCTGGTGCAAAAAACGCACCTTATCTCCCACGGAAAATGCCGTTGCCATGCCCACAAATTAAACCGTAGCTGCGATAAAATTGACGAGGCCGAGTAGCTTTACTTTCACCTTCGTTCAAGCCCCTTCTTTATGTGCCGGCTCCTGCTTTTTCCTTTCTTCTTTTTGGCCATGATCGCCTCACCCGCCCGCGCTCAAGAGAAGGTCGACAGCACGGATTTCCCTCCCGGGTTTCGCCCCTTTGTGCATTTGATTGGCGAGGCGGAAGTGGTGGCTGCCGAGGACGGACCCAATTGGCGCGCAGTGGACATCAAGGATTACGACGAGTCCAAAAACAAGTACATGGAACTCGAAGCTTTGGTGCTCAAGGTTTGGCCTCAGGTCATGATCATCACCACCATGCTCGACACGATGCGGCCCGCCTTCTCGGAGGGCATTGGCGCAGTGCCGGACAGCACGCTGCAGGCCCAGCGCGACTCCATCGCAGTCGGAAAAGCAGAGCGGAAAGCAGAGAAAAAGGCGGAAAAGAAAGCGGAAAAGAAAGCGCGAAAGTTGGGTGTCCCCACGGAGGATGAGAATCCGGATGTGGCCGATGCTGCCGGCGACAAAGGGCAAGACGATCAGGACCCGTCAGGTTCCGGCATTTCAATCGAGCGTGGGAACGCTGAATCCGAACCTTCAATCGACACCATTTCGGTCTCCAACGACCCCTGTATCATCGCACTTCAAGAACAGCAGGGCTATTCTGTATTGGACAGCTTGGATGCTGAAGGCATGCAGCTCATGGTGTCCGACACGACTGTGCAAGAAGACTTTGGATTCAAGGAGGGCTTTTTGATGGTGCACCTGCTCGACCGGCAAAACCCGGGCATGCTGGCGTTTGCCGATGACTATGCCAAAGCGGTCAAACTTCCTTTTTGGAGCACCATCAAAATGTTTTCTCGGCTGAGTGGCTATCGCCTCAACAAGAGCTATGACCCCGACCGCTACGATGGCAGGCTAGAGCACATCATCCGCAAGCACGGCTTGGACCTCCAACCCTCCCCTTGCGAATAGCAAAAGGGCAGGAGCCGAAACTCAGAACTCAAGCCCCTGATTGCCGAGGCCATCAGCGCATGGGCCGGCCGGCGTTGACGTCTTCGATGAAACTCGCCACGCCGCCCATGAAGGCGTCCTGGTCGTCCCACATGCACAGGTGCGAGCCGTTGTAACAATGCAAGGACCGGCCGTTGGCCACAAGCGTGGCTTGTTGGGTCATTTTGTCGGGGTCCATGGTGTCGTGCTCCGCGCCCACCATGAGGGTCGGTACCGTGATTTCGCCAAGGCGATCGGTGATGTCCCACTCGATGAGGCGCCCACCCACACGGAACTCGCTGGGCCCCTGCATGAGGTCGTAGAGCTTGTAGTTGAGGCGCTCAAAAGAACCGGTGATGGCTTCGGGCCACTCCTCCAAACGACAGAGATGCTTGGCGTAGAAATGCTCGTCGACCAGTTGGAGGAAGGTCTCGTTTTGAATGTCGCCTGCGGCCTCAAAAGCCTCGAGGCTGTCCAGAATGGCGGGGTCCATTTGCGGACGCAAGACCTCTTCGTTGTACGCCGCATACTCGGGAATACTCGTTACCATGTTGCTCACAATCAACCCCTTGAGGTTCTCTTGGTAGCGCAGAGCATACTCCATGCCCAAGATGCCGCCCCAGCTGTTTCCGAGGATGTAGAAGTTGTCTTTGTTCAGGCCGAGGGCCACG
>Ga0209092_10001874_pt1 | contig 19887 bp, 16 predicted proteins | sample FraStrMetagenome_FD_187446 | JGI IMG/M metagenome (GOLD analysis project Ga0209092, IMG submission 187446) | Marine eukaryotic phytoplankton communities from Arctic Ocean - Fram Strait ARC3M Metagenome (SPAdes) (version 2) | ecosystem: Environmental > Aquatic > Marine > Oceanic | place: Fram...
GAGATATTTTTACTAAAGGCCTACGAATAGCTGCCTTTGAGCATCTTAGAAAGAAGCTCTGTGGTTGGTAACCACCTTTTTTATTTTATTTTCATGCATATTTACAACAAAACTCGCTTTTATTCGAACATTAAAGCTCGAGAGGGAGTGTTGATACAATAGCATACATACAGTGTTCTCTAGAATACGTAACACAAGTGACTACTTTTAATCTAAGAGCTTAGCTCACAATCTACTAATCTACAGTTTATTGACATCTTTAGTTTATTCTTTAATATAGCTCAACAGTTGAAAAGAGGCATTTTTCAAAACAGTTTCCAATTATTTCATTACGAGATCACAAAGAATTCTATAAGGACCTGTCCATTCAAGTCTTTTAAAACCGTTAAACCATAAAAATCGTTTTGAGGGGTGTCATGTTATATATGTCCATGCATTATAAATTATTCTTCATTTTATTTTTTTTATCGAAATGCCTCCATATAACATATAATTCATTTAGTATTAGCATTAATGTATGTATGAATTGGTTTTCATACACTTGTTGTTTATTTGTTAATCTTATAGTCTTGAAATAATTGAATTGCGAATCTCTCTATAAATCCATATGGAGGATCGATTGAAAGGATGACAGGAGGCTTTGGCTTAACAACACACATTAATTATCCCAATATATGATGAATACATTCATGATAGTAATAAATTCTACGTTTCCTTTTGACGTCTGGTAGTATAATGATGAAGCAACCGAATAAAAGTTCATGTGAGGATGACGATGTCGTACAACTTTGGACTCGTGAAGAGACTCCAATGATAGAAGTTCCAATCACAGATGAAAATGCGCTAAAATTTAAACAACATATAAGTGATGATGAACGATGGGTTATATACAGTACTGTTTGGGATGGTGGCGTTGGAACACTAGCGTGCCTTGTGAATAGACATAATCAAAATGAATTGATTAATGGTCATGAAACTTCTTATACCCTGATTCTTGATATTGGTTCAGGAACAGGTATTGTAGGCATAGGAATGGCTCTCTTAGGATATTCATCATTAATAACAGACCTTGCAATCGCGCTACCTTTGCGAAAGGAAAATATAGAGTTGAACCAATTACACGTTAGTGGAAATAAAACATTCTCAAAATTGAAATGTAACGCAACAGAATTCGAATGAGGTAAAAGTAAAGATCTCCCTCAGATCATCAAAGATGGTTTTGATGAAGTGGATAAAGTCGTCCTTGTAGGATCTGATGTTATCTATCGACAAAATATTTTTAAACCCCTATTAAAATCTCTTACTCAATTGTTGAAGTACAAACCGGATGCGGAATGTCTCATTGTAGCGTGGTCGGGTAGGGCTTATTTTAATGATTTCTGTGACTTAGCAGAATTACCAAAATGGGATTTTAAGATTTATCCAAAAGCAAAAGTTGTTGTCGACGAAGCGAAAGGTGCCCAGCTTGATGTTCAAAAATACAAAAATATTTCATTTAGGGATGTACATATCGGAACGCAGACTGTGAATATTTTTCATTTGGTACTACACAAGGATTAAGATAAAATAGAAGATAGCATGATTACATATTCGTGATTGTATTCAGGTAGACCAGATATGGCAAATCATCATAGTCAGATCGCGCATTAACTACAAAAAAGATTATGAAAGGTATATCTTCTATCCTTTCAAATCTTAATTTTGAAATATTTGTGACTATTTGGTGTATTATTGAAATGCCACAAAAGTCACAATATATCATATCACTGAAAGTATTTCTAGTACTGAGCAAAAGTATGAACTCTCTCGATGTGCTAGCTAATGCTCTTGATACTCATAGAGCTCTACACATACGACCACCTCCTCTTACGCGAGTAGATGAAAGGAAAATACCAACTAAGATTGAATTGAACACAAACATCATAACCCCCACTTATGACAAAGAACATAATTGTATGGGTTCGTTTGACACTTGCATTACATCAAAAGAAAAGGTCACTGAAATGCTTTTTCCCTGCAGAGCACGGCGGATGGGACCAACTCATACTTTTCAAACAGCATACTTTCGAATATCACCTGAAACTCCACACGGAAGCGATCTATTTTGCTCCCATCTTGAATGTCGAGAAGAAGGTGTTAAATTTCGATATTGTAAATATTGTCGTATTCCAGTTGCAAAACGAAATTTTAGAAATCGACATTCTCATCATGTTAAAACAGAGAAAAATCCAGAGATATCAAACGCTGTATCTGAAATTAGCTATATACATTCGTTGCCAGAGAAACGGAAGTTCGAAGGATTTCCTCGAAATGAGATGGAGAGCACTTGTGAAATGAAACAATTACACAAAAAACAAAAGGATGAGGTAAATTTTCAGAAAAAAAAGATATGTGCTACTTCGTCCCAAATTCAAATTCGATATGTTAACAGAGAACAAAAAATGCACAACAATACATCTCATGCAATTAACTTAAAACCAGTGGCTACTTATGAAGGCACTGAAAGGAGGAAAGAATCTATACCAATTGAATGGATAAATTTGTTTCACTTGAGGCCAAGCTCGACAAACGCTAAAAACATGAGTCAATGGTTAAATCAAGTTATACAAGCTTCAGAGCCAAGCAGTCCTTTTTACCATCAAGAAACGCATGTCAAGGGAAAATGATAGCAATAATCTTTTCAACTAATTTAGAATAGATTTACTCTTAGAAATTTACATTTTTTTTGTGTGAAATAGATGAATGTAAATAAACCAGAGATAATTGCTCATGCCATACATGATTGAATATAATAATTGAGTAGTTCTCTTTTTTACTCAAATAATAATGAGTTGCCGATCAGCTTTATTTTAAAATTTTGAAATAACGGATACTTGAATAAATGACTTTTAATCCACTTGAATGTGACTCCACAAGTTATATCTTACCAATACAAACTTATTGATAAATTTGAGATTGATTTGAACAAAAAGAAATGTCATCTTCGGAAGTATTTGTTTGGGGTAAAATTAAAATGGAGAAAGGTCAAAGTAGAATAGATTTGAACTTAAACAATGACATATTCTCTAAAAACCAGACTTGTCCTTTACCTTTACTTGCCATTCAAAATTCAACATCTCCAGCAATATCTGTATTTGCAGGATATTTCCAATCCACTATATTGATTGACAACGGTTCTTGCTATGAATGGAGAAAGGATAAAAAAAATGGCATCGACTCAAAAAAAATATTGATACCGCACGATATTTGCAATGTGCAACATGGAACCACACATTCAATAGCATTAGGATTAGGAAATTTATGGGGCTGGGGTTCCTCCATAAATGGAAAACTTGGACAATGTTCAACAAAAACAAAAATTACCCGACCAATCCCTATTAGCATTGGAAGGACAAATCTCAAATGTGTTTCTATCGGATGTGGGGATGATTATTCAATAACTGTAATGGAAAATGGAACAGTGTTCCTTCTTGGTAAACATCCAGAGATGCAAGTTACCAAAAGCAAAGGAATATCATCTGTGCAAAAGATTCGTCCACTGAAAATATCGATGCCAATACAAATCCATAAGGTAGCTTGTGGACCAAAGCATACAATATTACTTTCTTGTGATAGAGGCCAAATATTCAGTTGGGGCTGTGGCCAATATGGTCGATTAGGTAAAGATTTCTTTAAATGTATGTTTCACAATTTCTACACATTTCTCATCACACTAAGACTATTTTAGGTCATGGGGATGAAATAGCGAGGCCTCGACCTGAATTAATATTATCATTATTAGGAAAGTATGTAATGCAAATCGCTTGTGGTGGTGCACACACAATCATTGTTACGAAACAAGGTAACATGCTTGGTTTTGGCTGGAACGTTTATGGTCAAGTTGGAAATGGACGGAATGACGAAAAAATACTCTCACCAACAAATTGTGAAGAAAAGTTGAAAGATATTGCTGATATATCATGTGGGTTTGGTCATTCTGCTGCTAATACTATAAATGGTGAATTATATACTTGGGGATCAAATAAAGAAGGACAGCTTGGTCATGGTCATCGTCAAAACTTGAACCGTCCTACAAAGGTTCGCGCTTTTGATGAAAATGCACATCGATTTGTTGTGTCAATATCTTGTGGTTATTCTCATTCTTTGTGTGTTTCATCATGTGAAAAGGATGGGAAGTCTAATAACATAAAACAAGAACAAGCGAAACAAGTCATTTTTAGATTTGGTACCAGAGTATCATTAATACTCCGACAAAGGAAAGCATCCATCGAATTAGAGGATAAATCAAGTATTGCATCTCCTGACCTAGACTCTAGTTTGGACAGTGATTACAGTGATGATTCAAAAGAGGAACATGCGTCACAAAGTCAAAACAAACTAGAAGAGGAAGAATATAATCAACTTTTGATAGAACGTGCCCAGATGACGCGTGAAGATCATATTTCTTCTGAAGTTATGGAAAAAACTAGAATAGAATTGTCAAAAATCAAGAATGAATTAGATTTTATGAAAATAGAAGAAATGATAACAAAAAGAGTTTGGGATAACATGAAAATCGTATCAGTGATGGAAGATGTCATTAAAAAGATGCTTCAAGATATAGAACGAAGAAAAAAACTCGAATCAGAAGAGAAAGCCAGAAGAGAGAAAAAAAAACGTGACATTGCTGTGAAGGAGCTGAGAAAAGAGCAATTGCTTAAAGTACGAGAACAAATGAAGAAAGAAGCGAATCGATTAAGTAAGGCGAGAGACTTACACAAAAATAGTAAAGAATATCCTATCTTGCCAAAAGTGAAAATGAAATATAATCATAAAGGAAAGGAAAACAAACAAATTATCATTAATAGATCTAAGAAAAACTGCGACAATTTCTTGAAACCAATGAAACCCTCAAGAGAAAAGAATGAAAAATTAATACGAAGGAGAAATGAAAGACTTGAAAAAAAGAAACAATTAGAACTGAAATTGAGGGAAAAATTGGGACTTCTGGCTATAGAACAAAAACAAAAGAGGGAAAAAGAACGAAAAGCTCTCTTGATGGATAAGAAAATAGAAGCTGAACGACACGAAAAACAATACCATTATTTAAGAGAAAAGGCTCAAAATGAATTATCGGTTTTGTATGAAGACTTGGATTTCCAAAATGACCTTGTCTCTGCTTATCATAAGAAAAATAAAAACAAGGTGAAACTGTTTAAAAGTGCTGAAACATGGGCAAGATCACTATCGTAGCCGTTGTATAAGTGACAATGCTTTCGAATGTTTTTTGAAGGAAATCATTAAACGAATATTTCGAAAACGCGATCTTGATAAAAACTTTTGATTTATTTTGTCCTTTTAATCAAAATATTCCCTAGATCAAAATTATCTTGCATTTTAATGAATTTTGGCCTAGATTTAGCAACCATTATTGATCAAGACGAAATGAGAACTTTGCTTATGATAAATATATATGTATCGATACTATCTCCTTCGGAATAAAAAAATCATGGTATTGCGAGAGCACCTAAATCCAATGTGTATTCAAGTTCTGTTCCGGGGCAATGATTTGCTTTGAAAAATGCTCCAGCTCTATTCATTGCCTTAGTCATTGTACATATCATAAATGCGTCCCGTTTGGCTTCTTTATGTGTCAATGGAGATGAGACCAAACCCTTCCTTTTTCTCTCCAAACCTACTGGGTATTTGTAATCATATGCTTCTCCAAGATCAATGGGTGGTTTCACAAGCAAGGGACTTTCACAGGTGAAATAGTCCGTTGGCACTCTGCGTTTTCCAAAGAAATATCTATCAACAATATGACGTTGGCAATAATGAATGACATTTGGAGCAGGAGTTCTATCTTCACTCATGTAGTCATAATCACAAACGTTGCCTTCCATTGAATCCACAAAAGGCCAACCCTCACCTCCTGCACCGCTATTGCTTACCATGAGACTCTCAACCATACGGTGGGGCAGTTCCAAATGCGCAGCCTATATGATTTATGTTTATACGACGATAGGTGCATATGAAAAATTAAATTTAAAAATCTAATAAATAAAAGCGTGAACAGAACAAAGACAAAAAGATTTCATGATTGATCCATGAAAAGGAAACTTACCGCTATACAATAAGCAAACATTTCTGCCAATAGATAAGGATATTCCTCATGAACACCTGGTGCAAATTCGGTCCATTTCAGAGAAATTTGATAAAAATCCCTTGCAGTTGCAAGATAAGGTGGCCCAGCAGGATAGTGTTTGAATCCATCGTCTGAAGTTACCTTTATAGCTGGCGAATCTGCTGATCCCGTAATCTTTTCCAAATTAAATTTCCTCCATTGAGCACCAAGACCATACTTTTGAGCAATAGGATGGCCATGTGAAACTTTCAGGGGATATTTTTCATAGTCTTTTTCTTTGGTAATCGTTTCAGTTTCATCCGAAAAATCAGCTCGAATGGGACGAAGTAAAGCTTGATCAGGATCAATCAAAATAACAATCACATCTTCATCCACTGGAGTGTTTGTGTCATGATCTATTCCCATTCCTTCTCCATTTTCCATCCAATCTCTTAAACCAAAGGGTTTATTGAAATATTTATAATCTCCTTTACTCCCATCTTCTTTCTTCACAGTCGAAAAGTGAGGAGTGAAATGGACCTGAAAACGATCTGACATAAATGCACCTATATGCTCGTCATGCCACTTTTGTTCCTTTTCTTGCTCTTCATCGGAACAACCAGAAGCAATGCGAGTGACATATCCGGGCTGTTGTACTTGTAGAGCTGAAAAGAAAAGCATATAGGATTGCCAATGCTGATACGCAGAGCAGTCTGTAGAAAAAATGATATGCAATTTTGAACCATCAACGTCTAATAGTGGAGGTTTATCATATTTAGTTGATTCTTTTTCAGTTAGCGTATCTTCCTTCTCAGGTAAACTCCTGGTTTCTTTTTCAGTGTCCTCCAGCATTGTCTCTACTGGTTCAGTAATTGTTTCAGGTTTTTTCAGTCTAGGATTTGTTGCAGTTTTTGTTGGTGCTACAGGTACAGCATTGTAATTACTTTCACTTTCAATAAGAACAACAATAATCATAATAACAAGTGCACCCAAGAGCACGTTCATGAAAGTGGACTTTTGTTTCTTGGAATCATCGACCTTTGGTTTAGAACCTGCATTCCTGGAACGAGAAATATCTTCAAGAGAATTATTTTCTCTAACTCGACTTCGTCGCTGCATCTTATTGCTCCTCAACAGTAGTCTAAAGATCTATGAACGAAGGTGTTATACTATTATTGTGGACTGCTGAAGGCTATATTCCCGTTTTACTCAATAAAACGATAACACGAAATAGAACATAGACTCGTGTCCAATTTTCATGCAAGAGTAATGATTTACCCCCATCTTAAGTTAGTACTGAAACCTACATACGGAGTGATTTTTCTGTATGTATGATGAAGCTTGTCCTACTAAATATCGTACATTTTCTACTCACGTTTGGTCATGTCTAAAGATTTAGATAAAGCTATATAATAAATACAGATCCAATGCATACTCTACTCTCTACCATTAAACAGCAGATATGAAAGGAATTATCATTTTTTTTTTGAAATCATGATCAGAAATACAAATCTACTTCTGTAGTACTTATCTACATTACATTACGTATCATCAGTTTTATTTATTGCTGCTACAGAAATTCATGAAAAACAGGTGAAAGAGTCAACACACGTACTATACCGTAGAACAGTCAGTCAGTGGATATGATGACTATGTTCAAAGTGTTTAAAATACAAATGAATAGTTGATATAATACAAAGCACAGCAGATTCGATCATTGTAGCTAGGAAAGTGTATATTTCTTTGAGATTGACAGAGAAAGAACCCCCACTGTTCTACCAAAAAATTATACAATATCATGACTAGAAGTAAAAAATCAGACAATTTTGAAGGACGTGCTCGTCACAGTATAGTATTGCGACTTATTCGTCATGCCGAAAGTATGAACAATCAGGTATATCGTCAAGCACATAAAATCTACAAGTCTGGAACTCCCTATTTTGATTTTAAAGGATGGAATGAATATGTTGAAAATCGACGTGTTGCTGACCCAGGTTTAAGTGATAGAGGTACTACACAAGCTCAAAAATTAGCTTCCTATCTTGTACCAAACTTACAAAATCAATCCTCGGATCCTGTTCGATTTGTTGTTAGTCCAATGCAGCGAACATTAGAAACTGTTTTGCCTACCTTAAAACAACTGAATGAGACGGAAAATAATAATTCTAATGGAAATAAGACACGGATTATCATTAATGGGCTTTATACTGAAAGTGAAGGTTGTCATTTGCGAGGGAAAACAGGTATTTTTTTTAATTTCAAATTATTTCATTGCACCAGCAAAATGACTCCTATTTTTTACTCATTTTTTTCGTTCAATTTGTCGCAAAATAATCAGAGCCTGGAAAAAATCAATTGGAAGTTACTGAAATGCTTCCAAAATCTTGTGCACAGTTATCGTTTGTTGGATATACAGAAAATCCTTTGGATGGATGGTATTCGAATAAAAGTGGCCCTGAAACACGAATCGAATCAGAAGAACGAGCAGCCAAATTTTATTTGTGGTTATGTGAATATTTAGATAACGAACTAGTATCCAATGATGATCCTGAAGTAGACCAGCATGATGTTTTTGATGCAGGTGTTACCATAGAGGGTGAAGAGCATGAAGATGAACACGACAAACTAAGTCCTAGGCTTAGAAGAAGACGAACTGTTGTTTTGATTGGTCATGGGGATTTTATGAGCCTAGTATTGAAACGTGTGGTTGCAAGTTTTGGATATGGTGTTGGTAAGAATTTGTTGTTTTCATTTTTCATCCATTCATTTAAGCGAATCTCACGTTTACATCATTTATTCTTGGTCAATAAAAAGAAACTCCGAATATATCACATAGTAAGTCCGCTTTCTTTCAAAGTGATTATAGCCTTGTTCAATGATAGGTTTTTTAAATTTTATTTCTTTTGATTATTGTCTTACCTTGAACCTATTGTAATCTATACAGGATCAGCATTTGTGCATTTTAATACAGGTATCACCGATCTTGAATATTTCGGAGCAGGAAGATTCCTAGTAATGTCACAAAATCATGTACCACATCTAATGGGTCCAAATGATCATGTGCTTCGCTCAGGTGGTGGATTGAGGGATGGATGGAGTTATCTTATGCCAGATGAAACAACCTATTCCGATCCAGAAATATCTTATTATCTTGATGATGATGAAATAGATGATGATGTTAAAGAACAAATAAAAGCAATGCAAAGTCTTTATTGCCAGCCTTCATCTATTACAAAAACGATTCAACTGACTACGTCAAAGAAGAAAAATATTGATGAAGAAAATTCCAAACCACCAATGAAATTAATTCGTAGAATCTCTAATTTGGAAGCTGAGGAAAAGCATCCTTATGGTGAATTAAACAATCATGGTAATAATACTGAAAAGGTGACATTTGTGGTAAAACGTGGACTACAGGTTGTAGGATGTGCATCTTTTCATGAGGAAGAGAATGCACTAAAAGATCTAGTAATTCGACCTTCTGCTTCAAATGATAATGCTGTTGGTGTAGCCCTAGTTCATGCAATTCGAAGTCATGTGGAAGCAAAAGGGGACATGAAAGATGAGAAAAATGTTCATTTAGAGGTACATTCAGCATGTGAGCATAGTGAAACTTTTCTCCAAACGCTGGGATAACTACAAGATTAATCTAAGAAAGAAAATGGATTTGAAAATCTTTATGTTTGATGCTATGTTTGGAACACTTCCTCTTTTCCATTCCTAAATTTTCATGTGTTAAATGAATGTATGTAGTTTTCGCAACTCTTTTGTATTCTCTATTGGAAGAGTTATAGAATTGATCTTGGCTTTGAGGTTTATTACGCGGGAAAATGGTTCTATGAGATCGTAAGCTACCATATTATTCTGTACATACTATTGCTCCTGTACATTACTACCACAAATCTAGACATAACATTTTCTCTGTCTTTGTCTCTCTATAGAGGGTTTGGGCGCAACAATACCGCCAACAATTTTAAAGAAACATCATAAAAACTTAACAATCAAAACACCACAAACAAGGAAATCCAGTTCAAAAATGACAATCCCAACAAGAACATACACTTCATATGAACCCAAGTGGGGTCACTTTTATCTTCAAAATAATAGCAATAAAAACAATTCCACCTCTAAGAATAACACTTCCTCTCATCAAAATCATCCGTATGCGCGGCAATACAATCATGTATATTCAAGGAGACTCGATAGTCTACGAGAGCGATGTCTAGAAAATGCAAATGTAACCCTTAAATCCGCACACGATACCAGTACATCTGTCATTCAAGTTCCTCGTATTATAGAACTTAAAGAAGATGTATTATGTACTATTGTGGGGACGATAGTGAAAGATACACCTGGACGCCCAGTGGTAGATACCGATTATCAGTCATCTTCTCTTTACAAATATAATACGAGTAAGGATGATGATCCAATGACTCTGCAGCCACTTCGAACCTATGCAAGTGATGAGAAAGATGTACTGGTATTAGAAGACGAAAGTGGAAGAGTGGAATTGCTTTCTCACAGCGATAAAGATACTTTACAGGCTTACAAAATGGTTACTGGTATGGTAGTTGCTGTAACAGGAATTGTCCAAGGAAATACTGGTGTTATGGAGGTGTCTCATGTTCATTATCCTATGTTAGCTCCCCAGAAAACTTCTCTTCCCAAACCTATTTCAGTATCTTCACCTTGTATTATGCTCTTGTCCGGATTGCATTGTGGAAGCCCTGGATCAGCGAATGACTTGGAATCATCTCTTTCTCTAAAGCGTGGTATGCTTGCTGATTATATTGCCGGCCACATAACTCCCAATGATGATGCCGCACATATTTCACGCCTTATAATCGCTGGAGGTGGCTGTGATCGTCCTCAAAACTTTCCAAATGAGGAAGACGATGAAAACAACGCAAGTGCACCAAGTTTTTCCTCGAAAAAAAAGAATACTCCAAACCCATTTATTCAATCAATGAACTATGCTATACAAGAATTAGACTTGTTTATTTCAGAAATCTGTTCTTCTGGAATACCCACTGATTTGATACCAGGGCTTCATGATCCAACAAATGCCAATTTTCCTCAGCAACCTCTTCATTCATGTGTTTTACCACATTCATCCTCCTTTGGAGAGGAGTTGTTCCAAAGAACAACTAATCCATATGCAGCTGATATTGGAAATGCGCTCATCATGGGGAGTGATGGGAGGAATGTCATAAATGTCAGACGATTTACCTATGATAGTGCAAAGATTACCAACGCAGATAAGAACGAAAAAGCTGAAATTCCCATGATTTCTTGTCTGGATGCTTTGGAACAAACCTTAAGGTGTAGTCATATAGCTCCAACGGCACCTGACTCATTGCATTGTTATCCATTTTATGACGAAGATCCGTTTGTTATTGAGGAATGCCCAAATATTTATTTCGCTGGAAATTGTCCTGCATTTGAAAGCAAATTGATAGAGGGTAAGAGTGGTTCTGGTGACCAAAAAACAACATGTCGCTTGATTTGTGTTCCATCCTTTGCAGAGACTGGAGAAGTAGTGTTGGTTAACCTCGATACATTAGACTGTGAATGCATATCTTTCACAGATATTTCTGATACAAGTGACAAAGATATGGAGGAATAATTTTACCGTAATGGATATATCTAATGAAAAGAGGTGAATAGATGCTTTGCATCAAAGAGCGTCACACATAATTACGACACTATTGAGAATAAACACAATTTTGTGATTAAAGACAATTAAAAATTAAATATACAATTAGAATAGTTGAATGTGAGTTCAAAGCGCTAAGATTAGAAACAAGTCTGCACTTTACACAACGCCTCCAGGAGCGGGACCAGGTCCTTGTGGTGGAAGTGTTGGAGGTTCAAAAGAAGGAGCTCTTTGTCCTCCGGTTAGTCCTGCATAAAGATCCTGTTCAGTGGGATGCTGATATCTTTGTTGACGACGGTAACGTTGGAAATCAAAGTCTTCATATCTTTTCTTGTACACGAATACACCACCTGCAATGATACTCGAAAAGAAAAGAAATCTTAAGAAATGACGCGGTTTTTTCTCTTTCTGGTAATCCTTGGAGGAAGAAGAAGACGACGACGAAGAAGACGATGAAGAAGGAACGTATGGTTTAGGATCGTTTGAAGATGGTTTAAAGGGCGTTGATCCAGAAGAAGGGACGTAAGGCTTTGAAGGCTTTGCAGCAGGGGTAGGAGCTGGTGGAGTAGGTGCAGGTGGAGTAGGAGAGGGGGCATCTGGCTTTTTCTTGTCGGGCTTTTTATCCTCTTTTTTACTTGGTGTAACATCGTCATCCAAACAGCCACGACTGTAGGAGATATAGAAATCCCATGCAGATTTTGGGATCTCTGGACCGCAATCAAGTCTTCGAAATGCTGGGAACGGACCTGCTCCACCACATTCTGAATGTACAAAGTCACCTTTTAAAAATTTGAAAAGAAGATCAGCATGAAACTTTTGTCGCATAAGCGATTCATATGTCTTAAGTAATACTTACATTGAGCTTTGTTGTTGAAGTCAACTTTGTTGAATTTATCATAAAGGCTCTCTTTGCAGGGTTCAGAGAATTCACCCCAAGCTGCGCAGTCGATCTCATCGAGCGCTTGACAGGCATCTAAGGATTCATGTAAAAGAGTCTTAAAATGTGCGAACGAATTGCAAGAAGGACAGAGTTTATTTGACTCCATAGTACATTCACAGAAGCTTTCGGCACTGTGATACAATTGGTTGGCTAGTGTCCAAATATCTTCTCTCGAGTCTTCACTCTCATTATTCGCAATACTTTCAAGTATGCGCATACAATCAAGAGCTTTTTTACCGCCATGGGCATAATCATTCTGATATGAATGAGAACATGCTTCAAATTCATCAAGCGGTCCGAAGTTGTTTTCATCCCATTCGTTCAAAATTGCTTGAGTCTGATCAATCTCTGAGCAAGTAGAGTATTTCAAGACAGCGGAGGATCCTTTCAAAGTTTGGTCTGAATTACATTCTCCTTCATTTGTAGTTTTGTCTTCTGTTTTCGTGGGTGGTGCGTCTGAGCTATCATCTGGGAAGAATTGAGAAGAGCTGCTTGAACGCTCTTTCTTTTCACAATAGTCTGTTTCTTCTTCATGTGGGACGCAATTACAGAGAGTACATTCCACCAAGTTGTTGTAATTATCATTAGTTCTACAAAATTCAGGCGGTTGATCTGCCATGCAAGGTAGACAATCTTTATCGTTTTTGCACATTCCAACTTGAATCAAACAAGCATCCGATATGCATGAAAGAAGCTTTTCGTATGACATTTTTTGGTCATCACGAGCTGATACAGTTCTTCCGTTACAAGTATTGTCACAAGCATCAGAACCAACAGAGAAACTACAATCCATAGGTGCTCCGCCAAATGCTATTGGTGGGCCGCTTTTTGAACGTCCGGTGTGAATTTCCCATGCGACTTCATTTCCCCAAACTCCTCCACCACTGGTTACGTGATAGCAGCCTTTATTAATACAAAAAATTTCAGATCCGTGATCACCTGATTCTAAACCTCCATTGTAAATTTCTTCTCCATCTTCAGTTGTAATTTTGATAACCGTAGAATCCCATCCATCACCCCAAGAATCATACATATCAAGCAAGAAAGGACTGAATTCTTTTTCGCATTTGATAACTTCCTTTGGTTTTTTCTCTTCTTTTTCCTCGCATAGATCAGTGAAATCTGGATCGCATGCTGCACTATCTGGGTTTCTACAGAAATAACCATCATCTCCGCAATCGCTGTATTGAAAAGGAACATTATTTTGGCAAGTGTCTTCACAACAGTCACCACCATCATAACCACAAATTTCGGTGTTGTAACAAGAATAATCATGACACTTTCCATCTCCAATAAAATTGTTGTGCATTCCTTCCCAGGAACATGAAGTGAGTGATGAGCAATCTAGCCTCGCATCGTCATCAGATTCACCAAGAGCGTCGTCAATATTAGATGATTCTTCGTCATCACCAAACCACACACATGCATCAAAGGTTTTGCAGAATGCTTCACCAGCACTCTTTGATTTTTGGGTTTTTTTACAAAAACCTTTTTTGGTAATCAATTTAACAACATCATCGCAGGGAGTCATTGGATCTACTGTGGCCCAATCTACATTGCTTTCATCTAGAGCTTCAAAGCATTCAGCACAATCCGGTTCCATTGCACATTCCATAAAGGCAACGTCACATGCTTGAGATTCATCCTGGTCTAGAACACGACGTATGTGTGTCTCTGAATTGCTATGAAGAGAAATTCCACTTCTGTAAAATGTTAAATGAAAAGAATGAAACTTTTTAGATCAAGTTATGATAACTTCAAGACGTGTGCAAATGATCAGAGAGCGCTGTACATATTTATCGATTTATCGTGTCGTGGTGAAATTGAAACCAAATCTTTTTTCGAAATGACCGATTTCTTTTATTACGTAGATTCCATATCTGCTGCACGTAGCACTAAGTCTGCTTTTTCATCCAATTTCCTTTTTGATGTTCTCGTGATCCAGGAATACGGCGGAATTTCAAACGAAAATATACTCACCTCTTTTTCGTGAATGAGGGTAAGAGATCAGCACCAGGAAGTGATAATACCTGCAAAGGATATAGCAAAGACAGCTTTGTTACTTTATTGAATTTCATGATTGTTGATTCGCACTCTTCTCACGGAAGGGTTCTGAAAAACTGTAAATGGGATGTAATGAATTTTCCCGTGTTATTCTCCAGATAGATCCGAATAGAAAATGCTCAGGAATGTATTTCAAGTTCTTTTCAAGTCTGTCACTCTTAATCATACTTTTTGTCTAATCAAAATAGAACCTACGCAAAAACATATGGGATGTACAGGTCTGTTCTGCAAATAAACAAATCAGGAATATTTTTATCTGAATCACTCTCACCTACGAATGATTACAAAACTCAGCGAGAAACAATCTTTTTCGCAGAATCTTGTTTGAGAATGAGATACCTTCTATACAAAGCTTTCACTTTAAGAATCCATGCGTTGGATAAACTATCAACCTTCTTCAAACGAACTCCCAACCCAGAGAAATAGGGTAAAATTTATAATTAAAGGATCTAACGAACATCCTAACATACATGCAACTATCTGATGCTGAATGGTTGTGCAAAAATTAAATTTTTTTGACTATTTCGTTGTAAGGAAATGTTCTTTTCAAGGCAATAAAATCATGAATATTGTAACTAAGTATTTCCAGAAAATGCGTCTTGGACTATTTTTGAACTCTGAAACATCAATTCGATCGTCTTATTTGATACATATAACTCCTATCCAAAGGATTAGAATAGCTTTGGGAAACATAATTCAGTTTGCCTGGTTTCAGTGAAAGAGTTTCATTGAATTTTTTTTCCATTTTCTTAAAAATACCTCGTGCTCTTGTTTCATGTACACATCCAATATTAGACCAATAATGAATGTCATAATGATCCAACCAGCAGCCTCCTGTGATGCGCCATAACTCATTATTCCCTATCCAATAACAAGAAAAACCTTTTTTTTCCATATATTCCAAGACATCAGCCAGTTTATGTTCTGCCCAATTTCCCATCCAATTGTATTCAAACTCCACATAGTCTGTTCGATCGAGAGTTTCATCACCACTGTACAATGCATCAACATCAAAGCCCTCTATATCAATACTTAAATGATTTATTGCATTTTGACTTGTTACGAATTGTTTTGTATACGTATCAAGTGTGAGCAAATCAACTTCACCACAATTCTCGCCTCTATTGCAATGACCAAGACCCAAATTTTCAATTCCGTCTTCTAATCTGAATATATAATTAATTATGACATTCTTTCATGATTAAATCCAGAAAAAACAACAATTGCAAACCTTACTATGGAATTGACTTACCCTTCTCCTGTTGGGAACTGAGCCACGCCGTCATGATCTCCCATTGCAGCGTTTGCAACAATAAATCCTTTCTTGTCGATCCCCATAGCTTTCGAAGCCCTTTCCAGTTTTCTAAAATTTGTTGGTAAGGCTTCTATGCAATGCATCTCTCCTGTGCGTATTTTAGTGTTAGGAACGATTTGAAATTGCTCATAATTCTGAAGTCCGCAACGGATATCAACATTTTTATCATCTCGGACTTTACGCCAATGATCCTTGTCTAAATAGGAATCGAATGTCCCCATCCGCATTACATTTAATGCATCATAACCCTTGTTACATCCGACGGATATACCCAAGAATGGACCAAGATGTTTCTCATTTTCTCTGTAATAATCTTCTATCCACGTGGCTTTAGGGCATCTAGAAGCAAAGCAGAAGCTACATCTATTTGAAAAAGGAAACTCTTGATTTTGAATGCATTTATCGGAGGGTAGCTGTTTTTTTATAATATCACGAATACCCTCTGTACATTGAACGGGTGTAAAAGCACCAGCTGGTATGCTTGATATCTTATCCTCAAGAAAGATTTTGAGCATGAGAGCATGTGTGTACATATTATATGCCATGGCGCCGCATACGAATGCGACGAAATGGCCTGGAAAAGATTTCTTCATTCTAGACTTGATTAACAATGATGTTGGCTCCGTTTTGATTTTGTATTCTCCACTACTAAATTGGAACTATGACCAAAATACAACCGTTATGAATGCAGAGGGGAAAATTAAAAAAATAAAAACCTAGTTAAGAATGTTATGTTTTGTGAAAGACTAAGTAAAATATATGGAACGAAAGTAATTATATGATGTTAGTTGCATACTGCATGCAGCAGACTTCACGGAGTGTCCGTAGAAAAGTCAGATACACTTATCAAATGAAGGAACTCTGATTTAAAAAACAGCGAAGAAATGTTTTTTTAAAAGAAATCAGAGCCAATTAGTACATAGGACAGTTTTGTCTTTGGGTATCGCCGAATCTTTTGCGAGATGATTTGCGAGCGATATTTTTCACATTTTCGTGAATTTTTTTAAAGTGCATTGGTGCAGGCTTTCATTTTTATTTTACCCAAATTATAGGTCATTACAATATATTAAGAAAAATGAATTGCAGTGAAAGTGAACATTCCGCATTACAGGAAAACTATCTTAAATTAGTCTCAGATTCTACCGAAATGACAGAAGAGTTTCAAAAACGACTAGCACCTTCAGGTAAGTCAGGATTTTTCCTTACTAAAGAATCAGTCTATTGAAATGATCCACTAATCGCAACTCTTCTCTCGCATGAAATGGTATAAAGATTCAAAATTGACGCCAATAGGGTCAAAGATTTCGATGCTATCATCCATTCTTGAGGATCGTAATTTGAGAGTTGAGGTTCTAGAAAAAGATCTATCAAATATCAAAGAAGATTTATCAAGAGAGATTGAAGAACGCTGTTCCCTAGAAGAAAAACTCCAATTATCGTATCAGGAAAAAGAAGCTTTAGCTGAAAGGATAGCTTTCAATAAGAAAGAATTGGAGGGTCTCAAAATGAAAATTAATGTGGAAGCAATTGCTTGTAGTACAAATGAAAACAACGAAAGCCAAAATATGGTAAAGTTCCAATTAATACAGATGTCGACCGAGTTGATAGAGGCAAAGAATGCGAGATTCGATTTAGAAAACAAAATTTTTAGCATGAAAAGTAATTTACGTGATGAATCTGAATTAAGAGTTGCTGCTGAAGTTGCACGATCAAACTATGAAGCAAGCTTACGTTTACATAAAGATCGACTGATTTCTTTAGAACAAGAAAATGTCCATATGAAGGTGCTTTTGAAAATGAATGGAAATATGAAAATACAGAAAATCCTTGACTTAGAATTGGAATTATCTACCACAAAGTCGGAACTTGAAAGTGCTAAGAAAAATATAAAGAAATTTGAATCAAAACTTGAAAGAACCCATTCTCATAGTTCATCAAATGAAAGCAATGCCTTGATAGATTTAAGAAATAGTGAAACTTTTTTCACAGCTCAATCTCTAAAAAGAGACGACTCAATACTTGACTTGTTAGATCTTCAAAGTGAACCAACTACCATCACAAAGAAGGAAGGAATCGATTTGGCAACTGGAAGAGAACCTGAAGATTTTCCTCCTAGAGGTCTTGAAATAAAGAAATTATACAGTGATGAAATGAGTAGTGTTGATTCTTTTTCAAATAGCAATCAATCGTACTTAAATCATAGATTGGTAGAAGCTGCTATGGACTTCAAGAAAGCTGAAACAAGAATCATCGAGCTAGAACGAAAGTTACATGAACAAATAGAAAATAAAGAGAATAAAAAAAAAACACCTATCTATGGTAATAAACCTATCACAAATGAGAATGATTCTATCAAGTCAGAAGATGAAAGACAATTGAAGATCAAAGAGGACAATTGTCTTAAATCTATAGAAGTGACTTCATTTGACCCTTTGCAAAGAATTAGATTACATGACAGAAGAATCAATACACCTTCACCTCTCAAGAAAATAGCTGATCTAAAACGTATGAGAGCACAAAAATTTAATGTGTCCTCTACTAATACAAAAAGCATCTCACTCGAATCAAAGGAATTGAATAACGCTGATTCAATATTTAAGAAATCACCACGGCCTATAAGTACATCACGCACAAGATCATTACGATCTTCAAGTGTGACTAAACAAAGAATTTTAAACCACCTTAAAGGAGGTAAAAGTAGAGAGCAAAAAGCGTTAATATGTGAGGATCAGAAATTTGAAAAGCGTGATAAAACCTTGTCAATAACTAAGTATGATAATATCATTCAAAATAAACTTGATAAAACTTTAAGTACCAGAGATCATTCCTCGCATCGTGAGGATAGGCCCTATTCCACAACTAGAGCAGGAAGAAGAGCACAGAGAATCGCTAATACAAAAAAGAGGGCCGTGAAATTCCCTAATAGAGTGGCAAATAATGAGACTGAAAATGATTTTCGAAAAGTTGAAATATCTCCGAAAACCGTACTTACTGCAAGGAAAAGGAAAATTCTGAAATCGACGAAAAGAAAAGATATCCCGATAACAAATGTAGAGTAATAGAGCTTTATACCATTTTGTTGCCTTTTTTGAATTTTGGAGAATTCTCTGAATTTGTTTGCAGTATATATATATACAACTGAGTATTTGATATTTGAGCACGATAAATAAAATAGATGAGGGCCTCCAGTTATAAAATGTTTTTTACACATAAGTTACATGGATATAGAAATTAAAAACAGGTGAAAGCCTCCATTGATCTTTATGCATTTTTTCTACTTGTCTCGCTAACTAGATTCCTTTTCTATTTTATCTCAGTTGGAAATGACATGATGACATATTTATCAATAAAGGCAAATTATTCGAGCATGCTGTCTTTTACTTATATTGTACCAGCAGCAGAAACCAAATGGTCGGAAGACACTTAACAACAAGCAAAATTGCTTTTAATATTTTCAATATATGAATCATCCATAGAAACAAAGAAACTTATATTTGGAGATACTCTTTCTCCATTTTAGTGCTGGCTTTGATCATGAATTCGTAAGGGTTTAGAAAAGAGTTTTTTGTTCATTCGTTATTTTACGTCTTATTTATTATTTCAACAAGCTCTTTATATATTTCTATGTTTTGATTATCACAGTTAAGTTTTACGTATATGTTACGAAGTACGTATAAGATGATCATAATAGTGATAGAAATTAAAACGCTTATAATTTTGATTACCTTACGATTAAAACAGTTTATCATGACCCACTGACTTGCTAACTTTGAACTTCGAAGGAAGTGAAATGTTAAAAAGAGAACCGT
>Ga0209092_10001875_pt1 | contig 19882 bp, 11 predicted proteins | sample FraStrMetagenome_FD_187446 | JGI IMG/M metagenome (GOLD analysis project Ga0209092, IMG submission 187446) | Marine eukaryotic phytoplankton communities from Arctic Ocean - Fram Strait ARC3M Metagenome (SPAdes) (version 2) | ecosystem: Environmental > Aquatic > Marine > Oceanic | place: Fram...
AAAAATATCTCAGTGGAATTGGGAGGAGGAGGAAATAATCCAGTTACCCCGTCTCAGGCATCGGGGCCATATTATCCAGTGGTGGACTTTTTTGACGTAGGAAATAATTTGATTCTTATCGAATCAGAGTTCATTTCTCCTACATTGGGACCATCATCTTCACCTTCTTCAATTATTTCTGGCTCCGAACCTCAACCCACCTGGAATATTATTTTGCTTCGTTTGATAGATATTATTTCCAATTTATTTTTTCTTTTCTTATCTCCGGTAAAGGGACTGTTATTTCAATAAGTCTATAAATGAGGAGCATAAATCTGTACTCTTTGTAAGATATGTAGTTTACTGGTTGCTTTATAGCATGCAAATGATATATATTCAATTTGGTATGAATATTTAACAATCTTTGAATTCATTGGATATTATCTACCGCGAATTATGCTCTTTTGACAATGTGTTTTTTTTTTAAAGAAAAACATAGCACCAAGTCATGTGACTTTCAATTCTGTCGAGTGGAAAAACTATTGAAGCAATCGATACTGTCTATTTAACATTTTCATAACAGAATCAATTTGACCTGAAATTTATTATCTAATATTATGGATAATTCATCACAAAGACCAATTAGCAAGTTCTTTAACTAATTCGACATTACTACTTCTTTGCACATCAAGTGATCTCGCTTCTTGGAAATGTCGATCCGTTACAAAATGGCCACATTTCGTGTCTTTGCCGCGTTTATCTTCATGTATTCGCTCGCTCAAGCAGCGAACAGCAGCCGCTCTACAAAGAGCCGCAAGATCTGCTCCGCTAAATCCATCACAAAGTCCTGCCATTGTGTAACTTATTTTCTCCACTGTTTTGTTTATTGGAGGGGAAAGTTTCATTTTTTTTAAATGCACATTTAAAATAGATTTTCTTTCCTCAAAGTCTGGAAGTCCCACATGGACCACACGATCGAATCGACCAGGCCTTAAAAATGCATTGTCTATCATCCATGGCGCATTCGTTGCACCCAAAACTACAATGCGTCCAACAATTCCGACCTTTTCTCTTTGCTCATTAAACGCGACCAAATTTGCATCTCTCCATGCTGAAATATCATCCATGCATTGTAGCAACGTTGTGGCTAATCTGCTGCTTCCCTTCCCTCTTTCGGTGAAAAGCGCTTGGAATTCATCAATAAATACAACAGCTGGTGCATTCGCACGCGCCATTTCAAATGCCGAAACAACAATTTTTTCACTGTTTCCAATTTCGGATTTAACAACTTGACTCGCTTGCAATGAAATGAATGCCCCCCTGCTAGAGGCGTCTAAAGCGTGCTTATTCATTTTTTGTAATGATTCTGCAGTCGATCGGGCCAACAAAGTTTTTCCTGTTCCTGGAGGGCCGTATAAAAGCACTCCTGTTGGAGGTGACAACTGAAATTTGTCTAGCGCTTTTTGAAGAAGAGGATTTAATGCAAGAGCATTTTCAAGTGCTATTTTTGCTTCAAGATTTCCTCCTACATTGGAAGATTGAAGAAAATATGTGTCTTGTTGTTTTCTTTCCTCCCTATCATTTGTCTTTACCTTGAATTCACTTTCTTTCTTTATGGAAGGAATAGAAAATGAAATATTTGCATCTAGAGAAGATACCAGCATATTAAATGCTTCAAGCAATTGATCTCTTGTAACACTAAATTCCTCTCTTTTCTCCTCTTGCATCACAGAATGCTCTTCAATTTTAAGTCTTTTATTGTAATCCCGGATTGCAATAGCTTTCAGTTTTTGTGCAACGTTAAAAAAGTAAATTCCACGAGCTTGGACTGTTGAGGTGGCTACATGTCGCAGCTCAAACATAGTGTCGTCATCTTTCATTTTTAAATTCAAGTATTGAAAAACTTTTTGACAACCACTAAATCTTGTGTCTCCAGAAGGATCAGACAAGAAGAAGCGCCCTCCTAGAACATCAAGCAAAGGCGAAGGTGCATGGAGATTATAATTTTGTAATTTATTTGGTATGGTAAGCACTCCAATGAGACATATATGCACGGGTATCACATATCCATTTTTTTGAGTCAACGAATGAAGAATTTTACTTTTTGCAGGGTAGAAAAACCTATTTTTAGTTCGTAAACTTTTCGAAAGGTTCTCAAGATACGCAGCTATTGTTGAGGAGATATATGAACGTTGAGCACAAATGTCCCAAAAATTCTATTAAGATCAAATGATGCCTTCAAATCGCTTACCAATGGAATTTAAAGCTATTATAGATGGATCTCCTTTATCGGCACCTCTTCCGCCCTTTTCTGATGTGTCCCTAAAACCAACAAAGCCGTCTAATCCATCCAAAATAATGCATACACTATTCTTTCCTTGAATGAAACTATTTGTAGGATTGTTTGAGCCTATTCTTTCGGCGGTAAAGATTCCCTGAACATTCAAACTCTCACTCTCATTTTCTGCATTGTTTGGGGGTAGGCTTTCTGTGTTAACAGCAGCACCTAAAACTAAATCATGCAATATGCTTTCCAACGCTGCATCAACATAGTTTACACCATATTTAGCAAATAAAAACCCAGGATTCAGAATATGAATGTTTGGACACTTAAGAACATGTCTTGCTATTGATGTAACTAAAGTTGTTTTACCACTGCTATAGTGAGAGTTGAATATTGTCAATCCACCTTCCAGTAAAATTGGAGACATTTTGTTCTGATTACGAGAAGAAAGCATTGAATCCTTTTGATCACCTGCTTTATGAGTTGAGCTGACATTCGCCAGATTCAATTGCTCAACTCTCACAGTGGATTTTTTGAAAGTTGTCTTATCATGATTCTCTATAGAGGCATTGTTGGTGAATTTCTTTATTCTTATATTTTTCTTATTGAGATAATGGCGAACAGCTTTTTTAATACCTTGACTTTTTTGTCTAGTCCTTTTTTGTTTCCTGTCCTGAAGTTCAAACGCGTCTTGACTAGTACTTACGTAGTGAATAGGATCCAAGAGTAACTTCATTCTCAAAGCGAGAGATTGTATTATTTCTGGATCATGACAGGATAATATTGTTTTATCAAATTCCTCAGTTGTTATTTTGCAGTTTTTTTGTGAAGTTTGAGTATCATCTTTTATGGTAGATGCTACTTGGAATGAGGTATATGCATAATTATGGAATATCGAATGATCAATAAAAGACCATGCGGTACATTTAGACAGCATGTTGGGCGATAAAGGGTTGTCCTTTGAAATGGGCCTGATTCGTACGAGTGTTCCTTCTGTTATGATTACAGGTATCATCATGCTATGTATTAGTTTCCGCGAAGTTATTTTATGAGAGAACTCTGAGTGTTTTTCAATTAGGACATGTCCCTTAACATGACACAAAATGGGTTCAAAAATAGTTGGATCATCTGAAAAAAACCTCATATTCTGGTTTTCTTGGTCGCTAATTCGCTTACTTGAATAAGAAGATTTGACATGTAGAATACCACTGTAGAGAGATGAATCCGAATTTTTCATAAGTACATTTCTCTTGTATCTCCTTTGATTTCCTGGAATGAAATTCGTTTCACTTGATGATTCTTGTTCGGGATGAGGGAAATGAACATTGATTTCTAATCTTTTTGAAGATAAAGATACCTTTTTCAACTGTATTTTCACTAATTCAGCTGACAATGGAAACCCAGCATGGTCATCATATTTATCCAAATTTAATGGAAATATTTCCACAACTACCAATGGCAGAGGAGCGAAACCACTTATGCTGTCATTCATTTGCATTTACTAATTCAAAGTGCTTTCCTATTTCTCAATATAAAAATGACTTCTTTTTGCATTTGCATTTGCATCTGTATTGGATTGAACTGTTTGGAAAAAATTGAACACTAGCTGAAATGAAGTTCTTCTTTCAACCTGAAAAGGGTGAAGGAATATTGTGGGGTGGGGATTAGTTGTGAAGGTTGCTAAATTCTTGAACAATTCTGTTCAAGTTTCAATCAAGGGCCATCACAAGGATCTTAGGCTATCTGCTGCCAATAAACATCTCACTGTATTGTCACACGTACGAATGCGTCGAGCTAATAATTTTCCTTTTTTTCATTAAACCCTCTTTTTAATTAAGAAATTATATTGGATATAAATTTATAAATAGGTTCAAAGTATGATTTGAATGTATTGTACATAATGAATAGATCTATATAAGATAAAATTGGAAGCTTAACAAAATTAGAAATCTATGTATCCTCAGCAGAATAGTCGTGCATATCCACATGGAGAGGAAGAAATATGATATACGAAGAGTACACAAATCATTATGACCCCCTACTGGATTAAAATATCACTTACGACAGGATCAAGACAAGACTTCAATCATACAAAGTTGAATTCCTATAGGTATTTAGGAAATTAATCATGAACGTTCGATCTCTTGCTGAAGACGGAGCAACCCGATATCTAGATAATATTGATCAATATCAACCACATTCTAAGAATATTTCATCATATTTGCGACCATTGATTACGAATTTAACGAAACGAGTCTTGCTGGATGATGCCACAACTCTCCAAGAGGAATCTTTGATGGAACCATCTGTTGATGGCAGCGAATCAGAGGGTGCCACCACTGATGACGAGAAATCTACTCATAGAAGAAGGAGAGTGATGAAAGGAATTAGCAAACGATCTATTGCCCGCATGGATGCTTTCCTTCATAACTGCATCTTAGCAATCCCAGATGAGGCAATGGTACATAAGTCACTCAGTTCTTCTCTTCATGCCATGCAACAAAATAAGAACTATTATCCACAGTTTGTGCTTCCCGATCTTGCAGTACGTCTTGAAATTTATTTACGTTCTTTAAAACGTGTTAGAGACTACAATTACGAAAATCCCAAAGAAGAGGACACGAATCCAAAAACTTATGCTTTCAATCTTGAGAATAAGTTTGAGTGTTTAGTTGCTTTGGAACCTCAACGTGTCCTTCAAGCCCGTACCGATGCCTTAGTTAGAAGCTTTGTTGCAACAGCTAACAATGTTAGTAGCATTCGTCCGTTATTAACTGCTTTGATATTAGGTTTAACTTTGGAGATCCTAGCAGTGGATGTTTTAGGGAAAGAGATCAAGAAGAAGATCAATCGTAAGTTATATTCATTTCTCGTCAAATCAAATATTGTCTGGATTGCTAAGGATTTTTCTCTTTCATTGATTTTAGGTCTCGTTTCAGAGTATGAGCATTTGACATCTTTTGCTTCTCTAACATTTTTGTCATCTCCTGAAGAGGTACGTTTCCAAAACGAATTACGTATTACACATTTTTACCACCAAATTGATAAGTTTGTGCTTGTGTTTGAATAAAAATCTCAAATGACGCATTTATTTCTCATCATGTGCCTCCTAGGCTGCAGATTCGCATCTTGCAAATCTAATCTTGTCCTACTTAAGCTATCTTCAAACTACATACAAAAGTCATGAGAGTTCCTCTGAGCTTGAATCCATGCTTACAAATGTTCTCCCTGCCGATCTACGAAAAACATATCAAACTGTTGAGTTCCGATCTGTGGGACATTTGCTTGAAGTCTGTGACTCATATAAGAAAGTCTTACAAAATATCAATCTCCCTCCAGTACGCAACTATGAAGCTTTAATGGCAAAATGTAGCAATCCAAAGGACGTGAAACAAGCTCTGAAGGATTTGAGAAGGGAAATCATCACTGTGAATGGTACTGTTATCCCACCAGCTCATAACTTGAAAGAACTTGTGCGTTTGTTGGCCGAAACTATGAATGCAAGGACTACTACTCTTTATAATGATTCACATGGAGATGAGGGTGCTCATGGAAGAAGGGTAGAAGCAAATGTAGTTAGAATTGAAAGTGATACCGATGATGACGACCAAAATAAAGAAGGCACCGTATCAGGAAATGAAGGAGACTCAGAGGAAACAGGTAGACATCGCGCAAGAGTTAGATCGAATAGCAAAGGTGGTGGTAGGAAACGTAGTTTTGATGGTGCCACTGTGGATAAGATGACTGCAAGGCTTCTCATTGCAGCTGGTCGTTCCGGGACTGGCGCCGATGCATACTTTGTAATGTAAGTGACTTGATCCAATGTTCGATTATATATCATTTACAATGAGTCTCATTAGTGAAAATTATACAATCATTGCTATGCACAATAGCCAAGATCTATTTGGAGGAGAAGGCGTCATAGTAGTTCCTAGTAGGTCACAAGCAAAGAGACCAAGTTCCAAATTACCACGTTCACGTAAAAGGAGTCAAATTGGAACTATTGATATTGTAGTCAAACTTACATCCATCACAATTAAAGTTCATGCTCATTACGATGTTTACCCTGAAAGATCAATCAGTGATGATGGTGTGGAACCATTGATTCAGTTGTATTCTACAACTACAGAAACAATTCATCTTCATGAAGTAAGGGTAAGGCAATCAGGATTCAGTGAAGGGGCAAAGGGTGCGGATGTAGAATTAAACGAAAAAATGGAGACCAGTATTCTGATGCTAAAGGAAAAGAAAACTGCTAATACTGGAAAGAGGATTCTATCTATTAGGCCTGCTTCGTACAAAAAAGTCGAAGTTCGAAATACTTTCAGTTAATTTTTAGCTTGATTTATCTTCGAATAAGCAGAAAAGATTTCAGATATCCTGCATCTGTTGCGATGTAATATAAAGCATTTCTCTCATCTACCTGCGACATTTCGAGAGTAAAGACTTTCTCATCAAGTTTAATTTGGAGGTATCCATTTTGATGCGAAATTATTATTTATGAAAACGAAGAGAAAATCTTCTTTTTTCTTTCGATACAACAGCGTAAAATTGCTCTTTTAAAAGAAACTTTATTTTCAACGTCAATCTGACTATTTCAAAGTAGAATTATGCGTTAATATGAAGAAATCATGGTATTGTTTTTGGTGTAAGCTTTTAAAAATCTGTGTTTTGTTTGTCACGTGTAGGAATGAATCTTTTTCGTCTAATTTACTGTACATGATCTTAATGAAGGACAAGCATTGCATTTTTATCCCGTCTCATGTATCCCTAAATTAAGCCGTCCCCTTTGGTATCTCTCTCAGGATCGCTATTTGCTTCAATATTGTTCCTACCATGAAGGGAATTCATCCCAATATCTGCTAGCTCATGTGTATGCGCTCTCGTTTCCTCCATCACATGAAAATCCCGGATTTTTTTCCATCGCTGATATCCCAAGCTAATGAAATACAGTATAGCCATTATGCTTAAAATCAATAAAAGGTAGCCAAAACCATTCATTGTATGCCACTATTGATTGATTCTGAATCTGTTCTTTGTTGATACTGTTGTTCTAGAAATTGCAATCTGAGGTTCCTCGTTTTTATTAAGATCTAACTTGTTCCTTTACAAGATTTGTGTAAGGGAGCTTTGAAAAGAGGACTTAATGCGATTGTTCTTGCTTCTTGGCTTCTTCCTTGACTTTTGAATCGTGTGGAAATTGGGAATATCAATAAAATAAAAGTAGAGATACTCTCTCCATGGTACTGAAGACATGAGAAAAGAATAAAAACAAGCAGATAAAAAAGCAAGAGTAAATAAGACCGTTGAGTGTGTTGCCTGATTAAAATACTTAGAGAACTATCAGTCATAATGTAATAAAACGGTGAAGTTGATAGAGTCAACTTTGTACCGTTAATAACAGTATTATTGATGAACGACGTTTGAGAAAAGGAGACGAGAGTGATGGATCTTGGTTGTTGTACTCCTTGTCAAAAAGTCGATGTAACAATTGCGCTGAATAAAAAATGAAAGAAGATAATGACGAACCGACTATTTGCCCATTGACACTCCAGTCTATCCCAAATGACGATCCTACAAATGTGGCAGTGATTTTTTCTTCCACTCATCTTACAAAATATCATTTCAAAAACATATCTACAATGAACTCTACAACAAGTGCTCTTAACCAAAATGTTGGGCACATCGACAGAGAGAAAAATGATGCAATTTTGGCCGGATCTTTTACGTTTGACGCAAAAAAATGTTCTCAGTGCACACTTATTCCTCTGATTTCATATTTGCAGAGTAAAACTGAAAGTACTTCAAAATGCCCTGTAAGTCATTCGTTTAATATTTCATCAGTATGGGATAAAAAGGCTTTACAAATACTTGAACGAGAACTTCAAAACCAACCCCTTAAGAAAAGCGCCCCTTGGAATATTGTATCATTTCGGTACGGTAAACAGTGTTATTTTTTACATGTAGGAAAAAGCAAAAGTGATAATTTGAGAAAAACAATATTAGCTCAAGACTGGATTGCTCATACTCTTGGAATGGACGTTGGGCTTGGATTGAAGGTAAGATCATACATCAATCACAATTGCAACCTTGAATTTGTTATTTTTTTATCATCTATTTATATATCGTTTCAATGAATCAGATATTACACAAGGGTAAAGTTCTTCATCCAACCAATTCACAATCGTCGGAAATAATATCGATGACAATTCTAGAAATATCCAAAAATGATATTTTGTGTTTTAAGAAACCATCATTAGTAGTCATGGGTACAAGAACAGGTTCTGAATTACAACCCAATCCAAATTTATCAGATGCAAACAACAAAAATAACTTCACATATCAAAGAGTTGGTGAAGTTCTAGCGAATATCGGGGTGCGTAACTTATTGCTATCATTTTATCGATGCGGGAAAATTTTATTTCAGGGTGTTTTTCTATTTGTAAAATCCATGTTTCATCAGCCCAATGAACATCGAGATGAATAATTGGTCTGAGATGTCGCATTGAACACAACGTCAATAAATGCGTTAGTATGATACGAACTGTACTTTAGAAACTGAACTAGGTGACATTGAACACATTTTTCATAGAATTGGTTCACAAAGATCTTTTTGATGTTTGTTTGATAAAATTGAGTATTCCAACAAAAATGCATGGAATGATTTTGTGTTTACATCATTTAACATAATAATTATGAGTTTTACACGATGATGGTAATGCAGCTAAAAAGGTTTGTTTTTGATATTAGTACTACAATTAATGAATTTTACGTGCTGCCGTATGAATGAAATGGAGCGTACGTGTGAATGATAGATGATAGTTAGTTGTAATATAGAGTGGTGATATGATATGCTTTTAGGTTATTTATTACTTTGTAAAATATTTCACCTTCGAAATAATTTTTATTTGAACGCTAGGGTGGGTATGCTTGAGCCATAGTTGGGAACCATTATTTTGATTTCCTCTTTGGCCACACAATGTCACAGGAAAATGAATATGAACAGTATGACTTTGAGTTTGCTGATCACAACCATAACTCTTCAGATGACGATAATGATGTGAACTCAGAAAATGATGACAATGATTACGATGAAGACGGTTCATTTTCCTTCACGGGCTTAGGTGGGAAACGCAAAAGACGCGGCAAAGGGCAAGGATACACTACATTTGATAATGATCCTAAACCAAAGAAGAGTTCCCAGCAGCGTCGTGAAGAAAGTTTGTACGGAGTTTTTGCTGAATCTTCATATTCCAATAATAGTAAATGGACCAAGGCGGACATAACGAAAGAGGTATCATTTGTTAAAGCTACAACTAAGATTGAACAACCACCAGAGAAGCAGGATAAAAATATGGATGAAGTTGTTCTGGATCACCAAGGTAAAGCTGGTCCAACGAAAAAAGCAGAAGCTTTGGATGATGCAAACGCAAAATTTATGTCCCTGTTGAACAGAGGTAAAGGGGAAAACAAATCAAATCAGAAAAACAATCTTTCAAAAATAGTAAATGAAACGCAATTTGACAATGCGAATCAGTCGGAATTGAGTGGTATTGGTTTTCATTCCAGTCATACGAATAATAATGATATCGAAGAGATTAGTCCAGGTATTGGACTTGGATTCAATAATGAAAAAGAGACACATAGAGATAATCCACCTTCCATGAACGACTTTTTCAATTCTTCCTCGTACAGTGATAAAAATGTTAATTCAAACACTTTCACTACTATGGAAAATGCCTTATACAAGCAAAAGTTGCAACCAAAAATAGATCCAAATATTGGGAAATGGGAAAAGCATACAAAAGGTATTGGAATGAAATTGTTAACAAAAATGGGATTTTCTGGGTCAGGAGGACTTGGAAAACGGAATAGAAAAAGTATCACGACTAATCAAATAGTAGAATCAATGGATGAAACTTCTATAAATCAAAACAATACTAATCATGGCAGCGGGGCTGGTATTGGAATTTCAAAACCAGTTGAAGTAGTTGTGCGTCCTGCTAATTTAGGTTTGGGGTTTGGGAATTTCAAAGAAGCGAGTCGTTTGAAAACAAATAGGCAGCTAGAAGCCGAAGTTCGGGGAACGAAATTTGTTGATAGTGATGATGATGACAACTCTAAAAAGAAAAAGTCAAAGAGGTCAACATCCATTGAAGCACTTTTGCCTTCTACTGATAAGATCCTTCAAAATGCAGCTTGGAAAAAAAAGAAGAAAAAGAATGAGAAACAACCTTATAAATTTGTGTCCTATCATGAGATTATTAAAGCGGATGAAAAGAAAGAGGGGATGAAAATTATTGACATGCGTGGGCCTCAATCTATCCCTACTGCTGACCCGAATGCATCAGACCAAACTAATCGAACTATACATCTCGGAGAAGAAGTACTGCACAATGTATCTTTACTGGTTAATGCGTATGAGTCAAGGTTGCAGATGTCGCAACATATGCATATATCGAACCAACAGAAAATCAAAAGCGTGCAGCAAAATATAGCTACATTAGAGGTAAATATAGATGAAAGACAGTCAAGAATAAATCGTATGAAGCAAATTCAAGATCTGTTGCAAAATATTGAAAATTTGGTTGAAAATTATGACGCTGAAACCAAGTCGTTTTCGGAATCATTGCCACCACTATTATCAAAAATTAGAGGCACCTTTTCTCCGGAAGAACAACAATCATTGCATCTAAATGATATATTACTCCCGGCTCTATTAGGTCCAGCCTTGGATCGTTATATAAAAAAATGGAAACCCTTGGATGAGCCAGATTTTATTGTGAGCGCTCTTCAATTTTGGAGACCAGTACTGTCAGGAATCGATTCTTATGAAACGAGAGAAAGTGACATTGATACATCGCATGAAATTTTTGCCAGTAAGGATCGTATCGAAATTGAAAAAATCAAAGTTTTAAGAAGTACAAACGATTTGATGTTTCGCCATTTTATAACCAAAATTCGCCAAGTGGTTTTATCAAAATGGAATGCATATGATGCAAATAAATGTATAGCATTATACAAAGTTCTTCTAGCTGCCGCTAACACATGTGAGGTTGAACTAAGAATAAACATAGATGAGGATGTTTTAATCGAGACCTCTTCTACTCATGTTTCTGTTCAAAAATTAGTGAAAGACTTCGTGATAGATACGATTGTGCCTAAATTGATCGGTGCTCTGAGTGAATGGATGCCATCTCATCAACAAGTGGATGATGAAGACGTTGAGTCGCCACAAAAATGGATGTTCCCCTGGCTTCCTTTTTTCGGTGAAACAATAAAGGCTAATCTATTCAAAGATATTCAAAGAAAATTGAAAACCCTTCTGTCTAGATGTGCTTCAGCCATAAGTTATCATTTGACATCCAGAACTAGTTCGAAAGAATACCCAAATACTGAGATGTTACACTCTATTTTATCTCCATGGAGAAAGATCCTTCCTATTACTACTATTTACTCTCTAATGTCAAAGCATGTCTTACCAAGTTTAAGTCAGGTTCTTTCCTCATTTGAAATCAATCCATCTAATCAGAATCTTTCCATTATATATTTGATTCAAAAATTTAATGAAGCAAAACTTTTTCCGCCGCACACTTTATCAAGTCTATTTGAGGGACAATTTTGTTTAAATTGGACGAAAACGCTTTATAGCTGGCTCTTTTGTCCAAACTCATCAAAAGGAAGGAATTATCAATTGATGGGGACTGTTTTAGAGGAAGTGGCTCAATTTTATCTTGGTTGGAAACAAATCTTGCTCGTCGACTTATCATTGAGCAGAGATGATGTAATTGTTAGATACTTTTATGTAGGTCTGCAAATGATTGATCTTGCAATAAAAAAAAGACAAGGTGCAGATGATGTAATGAGTCAAGAGGAAATGGATTCTACCATTGATGAATTGGAGCCACCCGGATGTGAAACCTCAAACTATCAAATGGCCTTACGAAAGCGTCAAAGGGAGTCGCAAATAAAGGAGCAAGCAACACAGGATTTAGAATATCAAACAAAAACGATGAAAACAAACATGTTTAACTCGCAAAATATGGTAAGGTCTAAATTCATTCGTCGAAGTGTCGATATGACTAGTTTTCGAGAGGTTATAGAGGATTTTGCTATGGAAAATGATATTTTATTAGTACCAAGAAGAGAAGGGATAGATGCAAACGCAAGAAAAGATGGCAAACAAGTATACAACTTTGGTAAAATTCCAATTTATATAGATGAGAATGTTGTGTTTGCTCAATTGAAAAGAGATGGAAATAATGTAGAAGGATTAATGTGGGATCCGACTTCTTTGGATGATCTTGCTGCTATATCGAAGGAATTGTGAATAATTTCTTTGAACCAAACATAATTTTCTTAATGAAGTTAGCCTACCCCAACTATATTCACTATAGAAGCTTGTGTGTTCACATGAAAGATTGATTTCATACATGAATTATAGATCAACTCCAATTTCAGGCATGAAATATGCTCATCAAACATATGATCTTGATATCATATGGATACGTATATACATTCATAGTCGCAGAATTCAAACAAACTCATAACTGCCAACATAAGTTATGCTTATATATTTGTGATTTATTTTCATCAATTTGTCCAGTGAAGGTATAAATAATAAATAGGGTCACAACTGTTCTGTATGCATCATTTGGTCAAGGTATAAAGGAAAGTATAAAAATTGTAATTCAATCCATCTTTTGAATTAAATCAATTACCGACTTTATTCTATGCTCATTCCTTTCGTTCAATTGATCAAACATTTTTTTCTTTTTACGTCTCAATTCTCGACGCTTATGTTTCATGCATTGTGTTACTTCTAAATCCATGGAATCCACGTCTTCCTTTCCTGAAAAGTTTGATTCAAGAAAATAAGGTTCTAATGTATTCCAAATTAAGTATTCATGATACTTTCGTGTTTCCCGAATCAAATGATATTTTGCAGTACGTGCACATCCATGAACAGAAATAATAGTGGTGCAAGTAAGGATTTTTTTCACAATACTTAAGAACGTCAGTGTCGCTCGGATTATATTACTTGCATCACGACTTGTTTTTATGAGGGCTAGTTGTGCTTGATCATCATAATATAACACTCTGGTTTCTAAAGTAGCACCTATCCCAATAGATCCGAAGGAAGAAGAAACACATTCTCTCATAGCTTTATGTATATCTGATGCATTGATAGGTTCCTCATCGTTGTTTTTACTCGTTGATGAAGAAGCAGTCTTATGTATCCCTTCTTCGAATTGGAAATGAACCAAAATAAACCGAACTTTTTGACGAACCATTTCGGGATAAAATAATTGCTGTATAAGAAAGAGATGTTCTTCGTTTCGTAAGATGGGAAAATTGAATGTGCTTGATCGGAGAGAGGGATGTACATATGTTGCATGTTGCATCAATTTTGATAATTTCTGCGGTTTTTTCTGAAGGAAAAAAAATGGTGTAGACCATTTACCACATAATACGTAGAATCCTACATAACAACACTTACCATCCATTCACAACTTTGTGAGAAGAGAACAAAAACACATTTAAGAATTGCATCACAAGAAGTTAGTTTTTAGTGATGCACCGTCTCTGGTTAAAATAGATACAACGGTTGTTACTGTTCATCATTGAAAATAGAATCTTTCATGAAACGAAAATCAAATCAAGGAAAGTCTACGGACTTCAAACGCCTGAAAGCGAAAGTAGGGAAACGAGCACCTAAGGCTCTTAATGCAACTGACACTTCCTTCCAAACTTCTGCTCTCCATGTTCAAAAACAAACTGTTGATCCCAGCGAAGCTCATAGGAAGAAAGTTGGAGTAGCTACTTCAATAGAGGATTTACAATTAATATCAAGTCGAGGAAAATTACTTTCTTCATTACTCATTCAATTGAATCATCCATCCCCATCAATGCGATCGTCATCTCTACAGGGAATACAAGATGCAATTGTGACGTGTTCTTCGATTGCTGTTAAAACTAATTTATCTCTCCTAATTCCAACTCTCTCCAAATGCTTTGTTGATGAAGATACTACTGTTCGTACCCTTGCTATATCATGTTTACGTCACATTTATAAAATTGTCTGCTCTTCATCATCGAGTACACATATAGAAGGAAGTTCTACAATGATCATGAGACCATTTTTACCCCTTCATTCAGCGTATCTTTCATCAGCCTTGAACTCTTTAGATGAAGCCATTCGTATGGATGGTGTGAAAGTTGCAGAGATGACATTCGCGTTTGTTCCTATTTTTATGAAAGAGAAGGTTTCAACTCTATTGCCTTCTTATGTACGTCTATTGGCTCAATTATCAACCTCATCTTCTTCTGTTTCATCTACTACAAGCAACAAAAATATTTTGATCCAAAAAAAGAAAAAGAAACAAAAGAAAGGATCAACTGCATCCGGAGATCATCACCGCAAAGCCGTCATTCAACTTTCCAATAAGGATCAGAATCGGTGTCTTATTTTAAAATCCCTTTTTTCATTGTTACGGGCTCATGCGAGTGAAGGCATCTATCACGACGAAGAAGATACAAGTAGTATAGACTTCAATGAATCTACTTCATCTATAAGGAGATTTTACGATAGTTATCGACCTAATTTGACCTTTCTTCCAGGAGGAGCAGCATCCAATGCAATTCTATTGCCACGATCGTTTACGTCTCAACAACGTCTCCCTTCTATAACCTCTTACCTTGATTTTCCATCTATTTTTTCAAACACAAATGATAACAAAGCATCAGACAAATCACAACAAAATACAAAACAGTCCAAATTGAAACTCAAGCCAAATCTGGTGGAACGTACAGATCTTTTGTATCAACTTCGTGATTGCTGGATTGAAGTAACTCAACAAGGGGAAGAAATAAATTCAAAGGGAATATCAATGCACGAAGCTTACTTGGAACAAGCATTACTAATAGTAAATTCAACGCGATACTTTTGGAATAATTTTTGTCGTTCCTTTTATGGAATGAAGATTGATTGTAATTTCGATGTAGATAATAAAATTTCCCGAGGTGGAAAAAGGAATCAATCAAAAGTATATACTCCACAACAGGAATTTTTTCAACAACTATCTAATCTAAAATCTGCGACAAAAAATATTTTGGATGTTTTTATGGAAACTTTTCCAGTGAGAAATAACTCTATATCAGCCGGGATAAGTTTGTCCCTTACCTCAGATGATAGTGGTTCCAATTACGATTTGTTAAATGCTTCCATCTCCTCTTTACTTGGCGAGATTGGAGGAATTGTTGCATTGACACACAAAAATGTTGACAAGATTCTAGAAAATGATCATGGTGGTGATAATAATTGTGCCGTTCAATTAGAATCGGTGCAAAAAATCTTTGGATATGTGTTGCCACGTTTGTCAGAAAGTCATTTTGGGATGGAAAATGATGATAGCAACAACATGGATATAGATATGGATGCATCTTGTCGGATTGATATTCAAAGAACAACAAACATTACCTTGTTGAAGGTTGTGTCGCAATTGCTCCTTCCAATGAGAGGGTCAATGAATTATGAAGATTCAATGTACGAAGAAGATGAAAGTTTAGGATATTATCTCCTTAATAGAAAAAACCGCTTTGCTCTCCTTAAGCATTTTGGAGAAGCCTTTTTTCCCAAAAGGTTAAGTACCAATAAATGTACTATTGAATCAAAAAATGCCGAGTCGAATAGAGAAATAAATTTAAGCTCATTCATTTCTCTGAGTAGATCTACTGTTGGCCGCAAAGCTTTGCAACTGACTGTGAGACTTTTTATGGAATCTATGCAAGAAAGGATCTACCTTCGCCACATGGTGGGTGATCACAAATTGCCATCAATGTTCGACAACTATTGGATGGAATTGATCCGAATGATTCATTTTTTCCCGACATATCTAGAGGCATTAGGTGCTGAGTGCCCACAAGTAAGCTCAAATATGATACATTGTCTAATTGAAATTCTTCGCTATTTTCGTCCTGAATGCGAAAGAAACATGAGTGGTAAAAAGAATATTCTATCTGTTGATCAAGACGATGAGAATTTCTTTCAATATGATAGCCATGCTGTACTCGAACTTGTTAAAAACTTACGGAAAGAAACTCCAAAAATCTTTGCAACAATCAAAATCAGGACTCAAGTCAATGGAAAAGCAAAATCAATCAAACATTCCATTTTTGAGCAATATCCTGATCATGTCCAAAGACTAGCATTAGGATTAGTAGGTGTGCTATCAGTGCCATCCAAAAGTCTTTTGACATCTCTTTCACAGATATGTTCTAGATGCTCTTCTACTCATGGTATCTCGGATTCAATGGCCGAGTTTGTTTACGAAGTAATGCATCGCATAAGAAAGAATTCAAATATCAAAGACTATCTTGGTTTTCTTATGAATAGTATCGGATTTGAAAATCCACCAAAATCAAAGAGAATACTTGCACCTAGTGAAACAGATGAGACGAGCAAAAAAAAAGATAACGAAGAGAGTGTGCAGATGCCTGTCTTGAATGAAAAAACATTTCTTTACGATAGGGCAATTTCAAGAGTGGCACGAGAAATCATCAATTGTGGTGGATATCGCAAAATACTTCCTATGCTTTCGCAAATATTAAAATCTTGGCTTTCATACGATAGTTACGAAGCAGAAATGATGAACTATTATGCCCCAAAAGCAAGAGCAGCGTTGGCAATCATTGCAGCATGTTCCTTAGAACTGTTAAATTCATTGTCTTCAGGGCACAATAATAAAGATGATATTAAGGAGCCTTTTGAAGGAATATGGGATGAATGTGCTTCAACCATATGTGAAGTATTTATGTCATCATCATGGGAACACGATGATATGAACATTGCTATTAAAAAGAATTTATCTCCTGTTCTGGTAAGTTTATTCTTTTCACAAATGAATCATCTTTTAAAATTCTTATTCTGATTAACCAATTCTCAATACAATGATACAGGTCCTTTTGCAATGCCATTCTCTTTTCGGAGAACAACTATTAACCAAAATGTCGGAACACTTATGTAGACAAAGTGATAGCGGAAAAAATTTACAAAAAACTGAGAATATTATATCATCTTTCTTGTACCTTTTGAAATCATGGCCATTGCTCAAAGAGAACTCAGCCCTTTCCAAAAATTTAATCGAGCTCTCTATTGATGTTGAATCTCAATTGAAAGAGGGGCCTTTGGATCGGCTTGGAGGGAAACTAAAAATTGAGGTTGATATGACGGTTGGCAAACTAATTCAAAATGAAACATAATTTTATCCGATTCTAGAAATATCAAGTTCCTTGTAATCCACTTCTTAAAATTATTATTCTTTTTTGCTTTAACATTTTTGTATTTCATGGTCACATAAAATGTTCAGTTATAATAGAATTCCTGTTTCAAAGTACGGTGTGTAGATTCATACCAACTAGAAGGCAAATTTTTGATGACCAAGAACTTTTGCGCGTAGAGTACATAAAAAACACAAACAATTTGATCTTTCAAGAGTTTACACTGGTGGCATCACTGTAGCAACTCAAATGGAAAATGACTTATTTACTGACTTATGAAGTGACTCCTCTATTAGCAGGCATTCACATTGTGCTAGCTTTAATAGCATTCATATGCACATATGGAACAACCCGCATAGCCCATTCCAAGAATCACTATAATCAAGTAAAGACAGTGCGCTATTTACTGCCTTTCGCCTGTATCGTATTTGGCCTCGAAAACTTGTTTTTAGCATTGAAATCTTTTTTTTTGGAACCAGTTTTAGACGACAACAGCTTCTCAAGCCAAATTGTGTACTACATTTTGCTGGTGCTGCAGACGACAGAGATACCAATCCTACTTCTCGTGACCTTCGATATATGCTACTTGATTCATAAAAGAAGAAGTGTTAATTTTTGTGGACTTTTTTTTGACGAGGGCCATCGCGTTATACGCGTACCATCTAGGATACGTGGGGCGTTGACGAGAAATTCTGTACGAATTCTATCTTTCACTTTGCTGGTGTTCGGATTGGCTGTCAACTTTGGTATAGGAATTGGGGAGGATAAGATGAGCCCCTTAGCTGGCAAGACGGGATGGTTAGAACTCTTCGCTGCTGGTATAGAAGTGAAGACAGAGCGGTATTTGCTTTTGAGTTTCTTTCCAGAAGCAGTATTGATTATTGGTTCTCTTTACTGGAGTGCTATTCTTTGGAGGTGAGCTTTATTTGATTGTTCCTCATGACTTCATGTGGCTAGACTAACACAATTTTCTTTTTTTTCATGAGCATAGATATGGATCATCATCGTCAATGGTTGTTCACTCAACTTGTTGTAATCCATGGTGTTATTTATTTTTTGCTTCTTTAGTCAATTTGGCCACACAGTGCTTTCCAGGCCAATATTATCCATTAACATTGAATATTGGTAATATTGTATATGTTTTCTGTATCCTGTTGCTATTGAGGGAAGTTGATAAAGATATGGATAAAACTGAAGATTTTTCAGATTTCTTAAAACAGATGAAGGGAATCCGAAATGATTGTGAGATTGAAAATAAAAATGATGAAAATGACCTAGACGACCCAATGGAAGAAGAATCCATTGAAATGCAGCAGACGAGTGACATAAACGTTGAAATACAAAATAATATGGAGGAAGGTTTTCTACAGGTGTCAAAGGAACCAGATGTTATTGATTTAGATAGAACTGTGAGGACTTCAGGGAAATCTCCTAATGCTTCTATAAAAAATACAGAAGCAGCATCAGAACCAAATCAAAATTAATGTTTACTATATTTATTGCTCTACTTGCCGATACCAGTATACAGGATTAGGTTAAATACAAAGTGATAATTGGAGGTCATTGTTTGCAGCAAGATCTACAAAATAATTAAGATTCTTTGTTTCGGGCCCATCATTATTGTGTTTAGATAGAAAATTTTCAATCAATGCAACTATGACCATATTCTTATCTACTTGTGACCCTTTGTGGTATTTTCCAAAATTTCGTCGCACCAAATTAAAATGATTTTACATTCCCTGATGTCTTACTTTCGTCTATTATAATGCTAGATTTGAGAGAAAATCCACCAAATGAGTATACATATACTTTAGAAGATGAGTTGGTCACTTTTTTATCTTTGTTCTTCGTTCCTGAAGAAATCCAGCAGAATTGGATATTTGGCGTTCCTTATTTGTGGCTTCAAAAGTTGTTGAGGAGGATTCCTTACCATCTTTTTGCTGCGCCAAAAATAAATCCACCTATGTGAGGTTGGATTGAAGTCTTTCTATCCTCTTTTTTAGCACCAAAACTAAATCCTCTCTTGTTGAGAGAGATGTTTTGTTCTCCTTTTTCTTACCACCAAATACAAAGCCGCCATTAGATGATAATGAAATAGGACGATCTTTTTTTGTTTCCAGGTGTTGAAATATCGAATTGCGATAGTGTTGCTTTAGACTCAACTTTCTCAGTTCCAAATTTGAAACTTGCAGTATTTGATGATGTTGTTTTGGGAGTATCTTTCTTTCCACCAAATGTAAACCCATTAGTTTTATGTAAATTTGATTTTGTTTCTCCATTCTCCTTAGAATCTTTCTTCACACCAAAAATGAAGTTTTGCGTCGTATGTGTATTATCTTT
>Ga0209092_10001877_pt1 | contig 19845 bp, 23 predicted proteins | sample FraStrMetagenome_FD_187446 | JGI IMG/M metagenome (GOLD analysis project Ga0209092, IMG submission 187446) | Marine eukaryotic phytoplankton communities from Arctic Ocean - Fram Strait ARC3M Metagenome (SPAdes) (version 2) | ecosystem: Environmental > Aquatic > Marine > Oceanic | place: Fram...
TCAACGCATGATGGCACCAATTGGTAAGTTTATGAATTGCATTATCTTCCATGGCTCTTTGATCTGAGCTATGCCCAGCAATGCCATAAAATTCCTGGGTTCCGGTGTAAATTCCGCGGTGACATGAAACGCCTAAGTTATTGGTTGGCTCTGAAACTATGACTCCCTTAAATTTGGGTTTCGTTTTAATGAATTCTTTAATGCAAGTGCTTTGACCTGCCTCTTCATCCGTTGAAAATAAAACTGCGTAATCATCAAGGCCAAGCTCGATCAGTGTCAACAAGCAAGCTGCTGCGCCTTTGATGTCACACGCCCCAAGGCCAATAGCTTTTTCATCAGTAATAGACAGAGCATGAGGATCTGTGTTCCAACCCTCTCCTGGTGGCACCGTATCTAAGTGAACATTAAATATGTACTTAGGGTCACCTTTGATAAGCATTATATTGAACGAACCATCTCCCAAATCAGTAACCTGAGGGTTTAAATAACTTAATGAATTCAAATAGTCTAATAAACCAGAAGATTGAATCTTTTTAGGAGGATTGGAAGTATCGAAACTAACTAGAGCTTGAAGATGTTTTAAGCATAGCTCTAGATCAGTATTCATTTTTTGTAATGGATGGATGACCAAGTAGAAGTACTTTGCCCTATCAGCTTAATGAAACCCTTGGACTCTGCCTCGCTCCAAGTTGCTGACTGCGCATATGCCCCCTCTTGGCTTTTTAGAATATTTTTGGATTGCACTGCTAATGCTTCAACTTTGCCCGGGCTTAGGTTGATTAAAACTTCGCCTGAAACATTTTTTTGAGAATCCACCAAGAATGATTCTAGATTCTCTCTCAAGGGCTCAAAGAAAAATCCACGATAAACGAGATTAACCCATTCTTGCCCAACAGCTCTTTTAAAAGTGTTTTGTTTGTCTGTTAAAACAGATTCTTCTAAGGCTCTGTGTGCGGTCATTAAAATTGATATGCCAGGAGCCTCAAAAACAAATCTTCCCTTCAAGCCAATGATGGTGTCACTTGCAAAGACTGAACGACCTATTCCAAATGACCCGCCAATATTATTTAGATCACGCAAAAGATCAGGGCCATATATTTTCTTGCCATTTAAGGAAACAACTCTTCCTTTAGAGAATTTAATCTTCATGGACTTAGGTTTTTTTGGATATTGTTGGGGTTGCTTGCATAAAACAAAGCTCTCCTTTGATGGCTCATCCCAAACATCAATCTCAGAACCAGAGATGGTTGCTCCCATAAGGTTTTCATTAACACTATATTTTTTGTGCAGTGATGGAACCTTAAAACCCTTAGCTTTTAAATAGTCTTCTTCGTAGGATCGAACATTTTTTGTAATGTTTTGAATTTCGCGAATGGGGGTAATAATATTAAAACTGCCATGAGCCCTGATTGAAAGGTCAAATCTCACCTGATCATTCCCCATGCCAGTACAACCGTGAGCTATATTTTTTGTTTTAAGTTTTTGACATAGTTTAATCGACTCTTTTACGATCAAATATCTATCAGAACAAAGAACGGGATACTTATTTTGATACAAAGCACCTGAATAGATCAATGGTGTTAGGACCTCAGACCATAGACTTTTTTCTACATTAATATTTAGATGTTTTTTTGCACCAAGCTCCACCGCTCTTTTTGTGATAGCTCTCTCTTCTTTAACTGATATTCCACCTGTATTTACAAAGAGAGTATGAACTTCATAGTTCTGCTCGAGCAGATATGGAATACAAAAGCTAGTATCGAGACCGCCTGAAAATGCTAAGACTATTTTTTTATTCATTTATATATTTCCTATAAAATTTTTGTAAGCATGGATTTTTGAACATGCTTCCTATTGGCCGCTTCTTTAACTGCTAAACAATAATCTGCATCCATCACCGCATCTGTTGCTTTAACATTCCTGCGCAGTGGTAAGCAGTGACTAAACACTGCATTATTGGTCATGCCCATCTTCTGCTCATCAACAATAAAGTGCTTAAAATCTTTTCGACAATTCAATTCTGCTGACAAATTGCCATAATGCACCAGCGAACCCCAACTTTTTGCATATACAATTTCAGCTCCAGAATAAGCTGATTCAATGTCATGAGTGACGCTAAATGAGGTTCCTTCACTCAAACAATTTTTAGAGGCTGCATTGATGTATCTTTCATCTAGCAAATAATCTTCCGAGGGACATAGCAACTTAACATTCATCCCGAATTTACTTGCAATAAGGAGGCTAGAATTAGCCACTGCTGTATTCAAAGGCTTAGGATGATAAGTCCAAGTTAATAGGTAGTCTTTGCCTTGTAAATCACCATAATGCTCCTGCAAAGTAAGAATATGAGCGAGTTCTTGACAAGGATGCTCGATGGTTTCCATATTGACCACTGGCACAGTTGCGTATTTTGCAAAACTATTAATCACATGATCTGTTCGATCAATGCTCCAATCTTCAAAAGCTGGAAAGGCTCTAATTGCTATGCAGTCACAGTATGAGGATAGGACCTGGGCTACTTCCTTAACATGCTCTTCTTCGTCTCCATTCATCTCAATATGATCCTTAAACTCAATCGGCCAAGCGTCCTTGCCTGGTTGTAAAATTACAGCTGTACCCTGAAGCTCGCTAATACCAATTTCAAAACTGGTTTTTGTTCTTAGAGATGGGTTAAAAAAGAGCATGGCCACAGATTTATTTTTTAGCAGCGGCTGATAAGGATTCTCTTTAAGAGATCTTGCGAAATCTAGAATGTCCTGAAGCTGAGACCTGGACCAAGATTGAGTGGATATAAAATTTTTCATCATTAATTATGAAGGTACGCCATTAAATGGTTGAATTAAAGTGATCTAAGTTTTGGTGAAGAAGTGCTGATACTAAATTTTAGGGCACAAAAGTGCTCTTGCTTCAGTTCAAACTGAGCTACATGGTTTTGAGAAAGACTAAAATGTAGCATTACTTTTTTCATAGAAAAATAAGTATGCAAGAAATTCATTGTAAAACCAAGGTTAAATGGAAGGAATTGAATCTAGTGCTGAGGAGAACAAAGGCATGCCTGAAATCAAAATGAGTGAGGATTTATTACATGCAAAAAAAGAGGGGCTAAAACCCCTCTTTAAAAGATTAACTATCTTAGGATTTCTTGCCAGAAACTGAGGAAGTATTTTTCCTTTCACCTCGAATAGACTTGTACAAAGTACATTTTTTTGAAGTAGTATTAAAAGTAAATCCTTTTACTCTGCTTTTAGCATTTGCAGCAGTTGTACACCCTTCAACTGAAGAGTATTTCTTTGCTGTTTTAACTGCAAAAATTGATCCTTTAAGCGCAACACCTTCTTGCATCTGCATCGATGCAGTAGCCTGAAATGGCAAAGATATTAAAATAGCTGTCATTATGATTTTTTTCATTATATAGATCCTTTATGTTTAATTAATTGACATATACTAATTATTTATATATGTGTTCAGTGAACACATTGACTATAACATTAAATGAATAAAGTTGAAGGCATACGACATAAATAATAAAAATATTTGATTGAAAACCTTAATATGCTGATAATAAATCTATGAAAAACTTAAAACACTTAATTGATTTGGCGCATGGACTTGTGCCAAAAATTACATGTGAGGAATTCGCTTTAGATCAAAAGAAATTTTTAATTATTGATGTAAGAGAAGGCAGTGAGATTAAAGATACAGGAGCAATTGATAGCGCCGTGAATGTTCCCAGAGGCTTAATAGAGATGAAATTAGTCCCTGATGAAAATGAGCTCCATGCAGACACGCCTATAGTGGTTTATTGTGGAGGCGGAAGCAGAGCTTCTCTTGCTGGAAAAACATTAAAAGACATTGGGTTTACCAATGTCCAAAATTTAGAAGGTGGCTTTAGAGGCTGGAAAGAGTTTTCTGGCTAATCCAGCTTTGGCAATAAAGTTGCCAAATGTTCAAACGCAGCATTTTGGTACTCAGGGCTAGCACCTGCCATGACCTCCCCTTTAACAGCACAGCTTTCATATGCAGCCCGCCTTGCCTTAGGATCAGAGAAATCTAGCTCAGTATTACTAGGATCATATACTTTTTTAGTTTCACCATTTAGCTTCAATTTACAGTTTGCCCAGCTATATGCATCTGGCCATAGCTTTAAAGGATTCGGACTATCGAAAGAGTGAAATGCATTAGGGTATAACTCAATATGAGCATTACCACCTTGATTATTCATTAAAGCAACTAATTCCTTACATGGCTGGGGTGGTGTCCAATTATCATCTTCTCCAATATAAATTTGCATAAAGTCTTTATCCCATTCATTAAGATCAGGTAAAGCTAAGCATCCTGGATACCACATTAAATATCCTGCAAATGATGCATTGGGAAGATTCAAGGCTTCTTGAAGTGGGCTCCATGCATTGAAAAGAGCGGCTGTTCCTCCGAGACTCCAACCTGCTGCATATATCTTTTGATTGTTTATCCTGGGATCATCCCATAATAAATTTAATGAAGTGGCCATATCATAAATAACAGATTCGCTGGTTACATTAATCTGATTGCCTACAGTGCTATTAACCCCCCTTGAATCAAAAGGATGCATAGCGAAAACTATATAATTCGCTTGTCTCATTTGCTCTAAGTAATCTAGGTGATGCGCTCTCCAGTTCAAGGAGCCATGAGATGCAACTATGACTGGATATTTTTGGCTCGCATCATAATCATCAGGAAAATGCATGATGCCAAATATTTCTAAATCTTCTTGCGTTAGCAAGGCTTCACCAAAGAGATTCTCAAATCCAATAATATTCTTCGATGAGTAAGTGATTTTTTCTTGCAGGTAATTAACTTCTGGAGGTTGCTGGGGAGCACACCCAGCAAATAATATTACTGGCAATAGCAATTGAATTAATTTTTTCATTTTTATATATTACCAAAAAAAAGAGGAGCAAAAGCTCCTCTTTTATATTTTACTAATATGATTTAATACTTATATCTAAATCCAACTCTATAAATTGGACCATGATCTTGAGCCAAGAAAAGCATTTCTGGGTGCCTTGCATACAGTCTAGTATTTTCATCGTTAAGGTTTTGACCTTCAACAAACACAGTTGCATGCTCATTAATTCTATAAGCAAAAGAGGCATCTATTTGATCTCTCTCCATGACATAAAGCGGTTGATCATAATTGCCGAAACCGACAATTGTTTCTCCTCTTTTGTTCAGTGCAATTCGAGCAGTTACTTTTTCATCTTCGTAGAAGAATGATGCGTTACCAGAGTCGCCAAGGCCAGGTAAGATAAATTGTTTTCCAATTTTAGATCTGTCAACATCAACGTCACCCCCATTTACTATGGTTGCATTAAATTGAGCTCCATATCCTGTGTCAGCAAATAAATGCTGTAAAACAATTTCAAAACCATCAACGTCTCCTGTTTCTAGATTTGCAGGTCTTGTGATTTGAAAGTTTGCTGCTGGATCGCTGGCTGTTCCATCAATATATCCAGGCTCACATCTCCACCAACCATCATAGTCACAAGCTCCGTATGGAAAACCTGCAGAAACGTCTATGCCACGACTCATTGCCAAAGCAACCCAACCCATATGTTGCTGAGGTGTCATCCAGCTTTGAGCCCAAAGCGCTTGTTGAGAAACGCAATCGCCTGTTCCACCTTCACCAGGAAAGCCAGTTTGAGGTCTTCCAGCAGCATCCCAAGCATTTACACATGCTTGAGCGTATTGACCAATTTCTGATTGTGCAGGATTAGTTAGACCATAAAGGTTTCCAGTCGTAATAGAACTACTAATAAAATCCTCAATTTCTTTAAAGAAATAGTTTACTGAGAAATAGCTTCCTTCTGCGTAATACCATTCATATGCTAAATCAAAATTTGTAGATTTTAGAGACTCCAGCGAAGGATTGCCGCCTGATGCAGTGGGAGTAAAAAAGTCTTTATTAGAAAAAGAAAGAGAAGATCTTAAGTCTTGCAAGCTAGGTCTCGCCATAGAGCGACTGGCTGAAAATCTTAAAATTTTATCTTCTTCTATAGCATAGGACATTGCCAGTGAAGGCAATAACATGTCGCTGCTTCCAGTTTTAGGAGCATCTACTGCACCACCTGTAATATAGGTTAAACCTTGAATCATGTCCCATCTGATATTTGTAGGAGTAGACTCGAGACCAGTTGAGGTAACCTCTGACTCTTCATATCTTAAGCCGGCAACAACTAGTAACGGCTTGTCATTTACTGAGAATTCCATGTCTGCTTGAACAAACAATGAGTCTAAGTTCTCTACAACCCTATCATTGGTATCAACTGGTCCAGAATCAAAAAGACCAACATTAACTTGCCATGCATTTTTTGCTACAGCAGGATCAATTGCAAAGTAGTAGCTGGATCCAAAATTAACATTAAACCCATCCATAAAACCATTTAATGGAGTTTTAGTGAAGAGGTCTGAAGAGGCAGCAACTACTGGTGCCAGCGGAGTATTTAGCTCAGATCGAACATCACTAAACTCAGATTCATTGGTAGACATTCCGAATTGAACAGATTTTAAAAATCCACCCTCAAGATTAAGCCATTCACCTTTTAATTGCAGTTGCTCCATATCATTCTGCTTGGAGGCATCACGATAAATTAAACCAGAATGACTAAAGTCATTGGCACTGAAATCTTTAGAATAGCTAAAAGTATTAATGCCATTACTGCCACCATTTCGATGAGTAATAACTGCATCAGCAGGAGTGACAAAACCCATTTCGTTTGGAAGCTCTGTTCCAATTTTTTCAGCAGAAGAATTATGATAATCAAGCTCTATGCTTAATGAATCCGAATGCTGAATGGCTAGATTAAAACCTAATGATTTATTCTCACTCTCAGTATTGCCCCAGATTAATTGATGGTCATAACCCCTGCCACCGACCGTAACATCTGTATAAGCTCCGTTTTTATTGATTGTTCCTGCTGTTGTTCCCCAGCCACCTAACCATGATCCAAACATTTGACCATTTGAGCTGAAATCAACTTTGGAGTAAGTGTAATCTAACGTTGCTCTAGCTTTCTCAAAATCATATTGAACCGAGCCTTGAGCATTAACTCTTTCTCTATCATTCTCCTTAATAAGGTAGGCGCTAGGTTCTTGATAAAATGTTTTGCCGTCAGCTCGTGTATTTCCATTACTTATGCCAGCAGCATTTTTGTCCACTCTAAAGTAACCTTCTGTAAGGGCCATGTCCTCTACAGTTATCCAGTTTGATTCCCTAGTACCTTCTTCAACATTATTTCTTTCCTGGATAGAACCTGAAATTGCATAACCCCAATTACCTTTATTCGCACTATGAACAAAAGCGGCTTCGATAGGCTTATCTTCTTTACTGGATGAGTCATGCAAGTAGTTAATGCTGCCTGAGGTAAGGGTTCCTTCAATATCTAATGGTTTAGTCGTAACCATATTAACCGCGGCACCAATACCACCTGAAGGTAATGCACTATTAACTGATTTGTATACTTCAACGGCTGCAACTCCATGAGATGAAATATCACCAAAATTAAATGATCTCCCCCCTTCGTATTGACCCGGGACTGTTGGCATCTGCCTTCCATTTAAAGTTACCAAATTTAATTCTGGACCAAAACCACGAACTGCTATCCTTGCACCTTCTACATTGCTTCTATCTATTCCAATACCAACTACTCTAGCAAGCGATTCAGCTAAATTGCCGTCTGGAAATTTACCAAAGTCCTCTGCCGTAATTGCATCAACAATCCCAACATTGTTTCGTTTGATATCAATAGCATTTTGTAAGCTTCTTCTTATGCCTGTAACAATAACCTCTTCAACACCCTCTTCATCCGAGGAATAAGAGGTAGAAGTTTCAAAGCCAGCAACTTCAACTGAACGGGTCTCTACCTGAGCCTGAGAGGAGGATGGTGCACTTTGAGATGTATCTTTATCTGCTGGAACTATAGGATTATCAGCAAAAACAAATAAAGGTAAGACCATTAAAAGACTAATTTTTGAAAATTTCATTATTTTTTCCCCAAAATATGAATATATGTACGCTAAAATTATCCCTAATTGACAATGTTGTCAAGCAATATACTTTTTTAATGCACATGAGTAATCATGCGAGTGAAACAAAGGGATTTAACGATGCGCGGTTGCTAATTATTTAACAAAAAAAAGAGGGCAAATGCCCTCTTTTCTGAGTCTAATATATAGGGCTTATCTTTCTACTCGCACCATATTTATTGACACAAAAGACTGATGAGTTATTATACCCCCCATGGGTATTAAGACGTTGATCATATTAGTATTTTTCTTTCATTTTGCAAATCTTGAGGCGCGTCCTATTTCTTACTCGGGGGGCTACACCCTAATGATGGAATCAAATAATATGCAAGATTCAGCTTATTACCATTATTCTCCATCATATAAATACTCCGTTGGCATTCAACAAATAAAAGATAAATATTTTCATTCGAATTACTCTTACCTAAGATTGACCTATTTGCTCAATCGACGAAATACGAAAAACTCTCAAAGAAATCTTTACCTCCAATCTGGCTTATCATCCAATGGTCTGGATCATTATTTCTATGGAACGCATGGAGATTGGGAGACTAGAAGCTTATATGCAGGGTTTGGTTACAAAAAAACTGTGATGCAGACATTGGACTACATAGAGCAATACCTGCAAGTTGGTGTGGCTCCGTACGTTGGAGAATATGGCGATCTTCATACCTGGCTGATGTTAAAATCTAAAAAGAACGATTTAACGAGTAATTGGGATACCTACCCAGTTCTAAAATTTTTTAAGGGGAATGCTCTTGTTGAGTTTGGGTATAGCGATACCTCCAACTGGGATATTCATTTAATGTATAGGTTTTAAGGAGACAATATGAAAAAGCTTATTAACTGTGTATTTTTGATAATGATGTGTATTACCGCTGCTGCCCAAGATCATGCGATGCATGATATGGAGGGCCACAGTCACGAGGGACACCTTCACGATACGATGGTGGATGGAAAGCTGTTGGTGGTTAATCCAGAGCGATTTGATAAATTTGTATCAACCCTTGAAGGAAAACAGGTCGCTATAATCAGTGTGAGCGGAATGGTTTGTGATTTTTGCGCAAGAGGAATTGAGAAAACATTTGCAAAAGATAAAACAGTGCTAAAAGTTGACGTCGATTTAAGCGGTGGAAAGGTATTAATAGCTTATAGCCAAGATAAAAATATTAATTTTGAAGAGATTCAAAAGAAGATTCTTTCCAATGGTCAAAATGCAACTGATATTCAGGTAATTAAAATTTAGTTATGGAACCTGAACAAGCTGTCAACGAGAAAGCAGCCAATTTTTTTGCGCTCTTTGCTTCATCATCGACACTTGTATGTTGCGCTCTTCCAGCTATTTTTGTAGCTCTGGGTGCTGGTGCAAGTTTTGCTAGTTTAGTCAGTACATTTCCATTCTTAATAACCCTATCGCAATACAAGCTGTATATTACTTTTTTTGCTTTGGTAATGCTCCTTATTGCAGGTTATGCCAATTATAGAAATTTTAATCTACCATGCCCTGCTGACCCTGAGCTGGGCCGCCTATGCATGACAACACGAAGACGATCTAGGAATGTGTTTTATGCGTCTGCTTGCATCTTTTTATTTGCAACAATATTCACATATTTAGTTCCACAATTTTTATAAATTTATAATATGAATCATAAAGAGCAGTTAATTAATCTTAAGAAAATTGAAGGGCAGGTTCGTGGATTGCAATCTATGATTGATGATGAAAAGTATTGCATCGATATCCTCAACCAATTAAAGGCTGTAAAAAATGCATTAGTGTCTGTGGAGGGTAAGATTCTTAAAAGTCATCTGAAGGCTTGCGTTAAAGATTCTTTAAGTGAGAGCGCTTCGTTTGATGACAAGGTTGAAGAAATAGTGAATTTGCTTAAAAGATGAGGCCTTTAATTAGAAAAATACATAAGTACCTAAGCTTATTTATTTCTATACAGCTATTGCTCTGGACCGTTTCTGGAATTTACTTTGCGTTCAATAAAATTGAACTTGTTAGAGGTGAGCATCTCAGAAATCAAAAGATCGAAGAGCTAAGCTTTAATCTGCAAGAACTTCCAGAACTTCAGGCTAAGTCTATTAATATTTTTACGAGGATGGATCAGCCTATTATTAAAATTAATACAATTAATGGAATATCTTATCTTAACCAGGATGGCTCTTTAGCCTCCAAGATAAGCCTCGATGAAGCAATGATGATTGTAAAAAATAAAACCTTTCTTAACCCCCTTTCTGCATTAGAAATATTTGAGGTGCCAGCTGGTGCTGAGTACAGAGGAAGGCAGTTACCTTTATATCAAGTCATAACAGACCATCAAGATAATATTAAGGTCTATCTGGATGCTTTGAGTGGAGAAATTGTAGCAATTAGATCCTCTAGCTGGAGAATATGGGATTTTTTATGGGGACTCCACATCATGGATTATGTAGATAGGGATAATATTAACAATATATTGTTAAAAATATTTTCTATTTTAGCTCTGATTAGCTCTCTATCGGGGGTGATACTATTTTTTATCACCCAAAAGAAGGCTACTTCATAAATAATAAAGTCATTCTGTCAGACTCACCAATTGCTTCATATTTGGAACGATTTTCATCTTTCAATCTATAAGAAGGAGGCAGTGTCCAAACTCCCTTAGGGTGATCTTTAGTATCTTTGGAATTGGCGTTAATCTCCGAGGTTTCAACCAAGGTAAAGCCAACACTCTCAGCAACTTCAATAGCAAGAGATTGGGAAACATAACCACTGGTGGTCATATATTCCATTGAAGAGCCCTCAGGCGCTCTATGCTCCACTACACCAAAATGTCCCCCAGGCTTTAAAGCATCGTATGCTTCTAGCATGGTTGCTTTCATGGTGTCACGGGCCAGCCAATTATGGAGATTTCTGAAAGTTAGGACTAAGTCCTTAGATTTTGGAGTCAGGGGCTCTCCCATGGTAACAACTGTTACACCTTCAAATAATGGATTAGATTGAATCTTTTTATCAAACGCTTCTCTGGATCGTTTTGAATAAGCCCCTGATTCAGGGTTGTTATGAGTTACAGTCAATGAACCAGCGCCTCTTAAGTATGGTGCAAGAATTTCTGTATACCAGCCACCTCCAGAAGATAGCTCTAAAACCTGCATTGATGGGGTGATGTTAAAAAAAGATAAAGTCTCATATGGATGACGAGAATTATCTCTTGCTGCATAGGCGCTATTTCTTGCTGGATCTTTAATAGCTTCTAGCAATGGATCAGCATGATGAGCTGACTGCGTCATAGATGAAAATGCTAATAAGAGGGTAATAAATCCTACTGAGTTAAAAATATTTTTCATGGTTTTCTCCTAGGTATATTTTAATGTTAGTCTAGTATTGCAATTAATAACAGGACATAAAATGGAATGGTTAAAAAAATTTGATACTTTATATTTTGTGGTTGGACGATCTTTGCTAGGTATATATTTTATTCTTCCAGGTTTAGGAAAGATTTTTGATTTTATGGCAACGTTAACTTTAATGAGACTAAAAGGAGTGCCTTTCAGCACAGTGCTTCTGCCTCTAACAATAGCAATTCAATTATTAGGCGGGCTCTTTTTGATACTGGGGCATAATCTTAGGCTGACATCCATTATGCTTTTTGGATTAACTATTCTTATCAATATTTACATACATGATTTTTGGACATTAGCAGGCGATCCGTCGTATGCACACGAAATGCAGAATTTTGTTAAAAATTTAGCAATAGCAGCAGGCTTGCTGGTATTGGCAACTAAAGATAAAAACTAATAGTTTGGACGATACCAATTACACCTAGGCAGCCCAAGTAAGAGAGCCGAGCTATTGAAGTATTTTGATGATTCCAAACCCCTAGAGCACCAAAAGCACCGCAAGCACCGAGAGTGGGAATGTACAATCCTACCAAGCCTAATAAACCAAGCAAGCCCAATAACCTTATTGAGCTTCCTGATTGACTTGGATGTACTTTATTGAGTAAGCCTGTTAAACCGATAAGACCAAATAATCCAACCAGTCCAAGGTAACTCATAAAAACTAGTCTCTTGGACGAGACTCGTTAACTACCAGTTTTCTACCGTCTACTTCAGCATCGTTTAATGCTTGAATAGCATTTTCGCCACCGTCAGACATTTCAACAAAACCAAAACCACGTGAGCGGTTAGTTTCACGATCAGTAACAACTTTAGCTGAAGTTACAGTACCGTGCTCAGCAAATACTTGCTCTAATCCAGAGTTATCTATACTCCATGGAAGATTTCCTACATAAATATTCATATTATTCCCTTTTTATTCGTCTCTAGGACGAGATTCGTTAACAGTTAATTTTCTACCATCTACTTCAGCATCGTTTAGTGCTTCGATGGCATTTTCACCACCGTCAGACATTTCAACAAAGCCAAAACCACGTGAGCGATTTGTTTGACGATCAGTAATCACTCTAGCCGAGGTTACTGTACCGTGTTCCGCAAAAACCTGCTCTAGACCTGAGTCGTCTATACTCCAAGGGAGATTTCCAACATAAATATTCATAAAATTCCTTTCTAATAAAAACAAAAAAGCAAGTGTACAGTATTTTATGCAATAAAACTCTATAAATTAGAGATTTAAGAACTTGCTAGTTTTGCTCCCAAACTCTGACCACCACTCCATACCCATCAGATGTATCCTCTCTAAATTCACTTCTGAATTGTCATCCATTCTTCTGTTGACAAGGCCTGTAGGAGAATTAATTCTCAAGTAATTTTCTCCCACTAAGTCTGTGGCTATCTCATCAAAAATACTTGATTCGAGCATGATTCCTAAAATATCGTGGTTAAACCAATTGAGGGCTCCCCATTTGGAAGAGTTCTTACCATTTATCTTGCGACGATTAATCCCTGCTCCAATGCTTAATATTTTTATATTATTATTTGGGAAAAGTTTTTGAGCTTCTGCGTAACCAAGCAAAGAAGGATTATTAGCTACGATTCCTCCATCTATCAACCAACTACCATCATCAATCTCTTGGGTTGAGTAGTAAATTGGCGCTGCGCTAGTTGCACTGGCTGCACTCAAGATTTTTATTCCCGGTTCATCGTATGAGCTCAGTAAGCGCGGTATTCTCTTTTCAACGTCATAGGCTAAAACAGCAACAGGTTTCTTGGACTCCCCTAAAGACAAATCTTTAAAAGTATTAAAAAGAACTTCTCTTTTGCCAATCCCATCATACTTAGGTTTAGTTTGCAGGAATGAGCCCGTGCCCCAGAAAGATTTAGACATTGTTTTGTTTAAATTTTCTTGAGACCAGAATTCTTCTAACTCATTTGAATCCATGCCTAAACCACCTATATTTAGAGCATTGATGCCGCCTGCGCTTGTGCCAATAAAAAAATCAAAGATATCAAACACTTTTTTGCCTGACGCTGCTTCAAGGCGTCTCAGGAAAACTAAAGCAGCTATCGCTCTGACTCCGCCGCCATCAAGCGATAGAACGTATTTTGTTGTCGGTTTGCGTCGATTAAAGTATTGAAAAAGACTACGCATTAAGTATTACTTAATCCTTATTATCAAAGATACTGTTTAATGTATTGCTTAGTCTAATGGCTCCTAAAGCTATGCGATCTTGAACAATTGGGCCATGTGTCTCCATGTACTCATTTGAGGTCACTTTTAAAACTGCCCCCTTATATCCAACTGAATTAGACATAGCGATGTCTCTGCTCTCCTGAGCCCAGTTTTCTATTTCAGGAGAATGCTCTAAGTCAAGAAAGATTTTAATTTTGTTCTTTACTCCTAAATGAAAATTCTTTTTACCAATCTTAGATTCAACATACTCAATAATTTGACCATCCCAAACCTTATGCATATTTGTTTTAGTGCCATCTGCTAACTCTAATTGATGGCGATTGCCACCTAAATCCTCTGGGTAACCAACATGCATTGGCTGGTGAATGTCCCCAACAAAATGTCCAATGAACCATAGGGCTTCTTGTTTTTGAAGAAAAGAAGTTTGTGAATTTTTTAAGATTTTTACCTGATCATGAAAAGCTTGAATAAGGCATCCGTTTTCTGGGCAACGCGCCTCAGAGACATCTTGCTGATCATCGGGTAGATTAATATAATGCCAATTTCCTGTTTCCCTTCTCTCTCTTTTAACCCAATCAGCCCACAAACAAGAACGCCCAAATGAACCTTCTGCTTCAGACAAAGGATCAACAGCTTTTTTGGCTGCTGGAGAAAGTAAATTATAAGCTTCGGAGCAGACCATTTCATGACCAGTATCCCACCAAGCATTTGCGTTAAAAGAAATCATCAATACTAAAGCCAATAAACTATTTTTAATCATGGTAAAAGTTCTCCTTTGGTAGAGTTAGCGATGGCGCGAAATATTGCTACATGGGCAGCTTTGGAATATTCTCGCTCTTCATTGAATTTGTAATTAGATGAGGTTTTGGCTATTACAACATTTGTAACCGGATCTATATAAATATATTGATTGTAAATCCCTGCGGCTAAATAATCTGTATCAGGGAAACCAGGAATCCACCATTGATAACCATACCCCCAGTCATTAGAAGATAAATCATTTTTACCAGGTTGAAGATGCGGCTGATCAGCAACATGAGAGGCGCTTACCCACTCTTCAGGAACAACCTGCTGCCCTTCCCAATTACCTTTATTTAAGTAGAGCAAGCCAAATTTTGCATAATCTCTGAGGGTTGCGTTCAGACCACCAAGAGCCCACTCCATGCCAGTGTCATCCACCATATAATAGGCATCATTCTCCATTCCTATTTTAGCCCAAATTTTTTCATGCAAACTTTGGGCAAGTCGCTTGCCAGTTACCTCTTCAAGCAGCATACCCAGCATCTGAGTATCAATACTCACATAGTGATTAAAGGTTCCTGGAACTTTTCCATTTCTGAGAGTCTTCGCAAAATCTCTCATTGATGTGCCCTCTGCTACAGCTCGAGCAAACTTGTTAATATCAGAATTAGGGTCGGCATAGTCTTCATTAAAAATAACTCCAGATGACATTTGTAAAATATCTCTAATGGGAACATTCTCATATCCTGTTCCAATAAAATCTTTAAGGTATTTGGTAATAGGATCATTTAAATCTGCAATCAAGCCATCATGATATGCAATGCCAATAAGAGCGGACAGAAAAGATTTCGCTACTGACCAAGAAATATGAGTAGTATCTTTAGAGTTACCTTGCCAATAACTCTCATAAAGTAAATCGCCTTTATGTAAAACGATCAATCCATCTGATTTGAAATAATCCAACGACTCTTCAAGATTGTATGTTTTACCATCAAGTTCATAAAATTCAGGCAGCTCAAAAGCTCGTTTCACAAAGACATGAGGACTCTTTGATTTGGCAATAGGGGTAGTTGGGAAAACTTTGTTTATATTAATAAAGTTATTCGAAATCTTATCTTCATCAAATAAATGAATAAAGTTGTAAACTCTAAGAGCCTTAGGGCCAAAAATTAAGGCCGCTAATATAACGACAATAAAAATTCCAAACAATATCTTATACAGCATATTTTAGAAGTTACTGGAACATTGCTCTATCAAAAGCCTCAAGGTACTCGCTTGAAATATCTTCTAATTGTCGCTTGTAGCCTTTGTGGGTGAAAATATAAAACTCTTTGTTTTTAATTCCTGCAAATATACCTTGAGCTGCTTCTAATGGAGATATTGGGTAAGTATTTTGAGCATCCTCTGCTGCAACCTCTAGCATTGCCGTAGGATCGATATCAGCTACTGGTTTATTTTCAGCGGACTCATTAGATTGAAAAGTGCTATTTACTATATTTGTGGTTACTTCACCAGGGCAAACAATACTAACTCCAACGTTTGAGTTGCTCATAGCCAGCTCTGCTCTTAAAGATGTCATCAAGCCTCGAATCCCAAACTTTGATGCAGAATAGAGGCTCAACATTGGATACGCAATAAAGCCTGAAGTAGAACAAGTTGCAATGATATGAGATTCCTCGCCAGATGCTTTCATTCTTGGAAGAAACGCATGAACGCCATTGAAGCATCCTCCAAGATTAATATTAATAAGCCAATCATACATATCTCTATTTACCTCACTAAGTGAAGCAGGCCCCAGGACGCCAGCATTATTAAAAAGAAGATGGCAGTTTTGAAAGGTCTCGTAGGTTTGGCTTGCAAGATTTTCCACTTCATCAAGACTGCTGACATCTGTCACCCTTGAGATCGCTTCAACTCCACATGATTTGACCATGGTAAGAGTTTCATTCAGACCTTCTTCGTTTATATCTGCTAGCACTAAGCGCATACCTGCCTTAGCAGCATGCTCTGCGATCCCTCTTCCAATTCCACTGCCAGCACCAGTTACCACAGCAACTTTATTATTTAAATCTTTCATATTTTTCCCCTACTCACATAGATCATAGCTGATGATGCTTATTTTTTCTTTACTGATGATTAAAATTTTATATTCACTATTAAGAATGAATTAAAAGTACGTAACAAGCCAGTAAGCTGACGGTATAACCATCATCCAAAGAAGTAACGCTAGAATTAATGGCTTGCCGCTGATAGATTTGAGCTCTTGCACATTAAACTGAGTGCCGATACAAAATAATCCAAGCATCAGAAAAAGTTGGCTGGCAATTTTCAATACGTCTAAAACTTGATCATTGAAATTGAGTGCCGTGTTTAAAACAATAGCTAGAATAAAAAATAAAATGAATCGTGGAAATTTTGTTGTTTCTGCTTGACGATTGATGACCCAATTTGTAATTAAAATAAGAGGGATAATCCAAATAGTTCTTCCAAGCTTTAAAGTGGCTGCAACTTGAGCTGACTCGTTGCTATATGTAAGAGCTGATCCAATAACAGAACTGGTGTCATGAATTGCCAAAGCAGACCAAGCTCCAAATTGAAAATTGGTCATCTCTAGGTAGCCTCCGATAATTGGAAAAAAGATTATGGCTAATGCATTTAGAAGAAATACAATCGTCATGGCAATTAAGAGCTCTTGAGGCTTTGCCTTGATAATTGGGGCAACTGCTGCCATGGCTGTCCCACCGCAAATAGCTGCTCCTGCAGATAGCAAAAAGGCAATGCGATGATGAATACCAAGAATTTTTCCAAGCACTAAGCCGGCAAAAAAAGAACCGAGAACAAAAAGAGAAATCCATGGAAGGTAATTAGCGCTAACGCTCCAGGCATAAGGCAGACTAATAGTTGCTCCCAGAATGACAATTCCAATTTGCAATGGTGTCGTACCAATCTTAAGAGACACAAAAGACTTGTCAGGCTTGATAATTAAAGCAAAAATAATTCCAAGAAAGATAGATGCTGCTGCATTACCAATAAATAAAACAAGGGCAAAAAATAATGAAAAAACAACATATATCATTAAAAACTACCTTAAAAAAATTAGAACACCTTAATCTTATATTCTTTCAATAAATTGCAAAAGGCTTGCTTGCTTTCTAGCAAGCTATTACATCCTACTATCTGATAACTTTTTTTCTGAGTCTGATACTTTGCGGTGTAACCTCCACGAGCTCGTCATCTTCAATAAATTCCAATGCTTGCTCAAGGGTGTGAACAATATGAGGGGTCAAAATAAGATTTTCATCGGTTCCTGCGGCGCGGATATTGTTTAATTGCTTTGCTTTTGTTGGATTAACTGGCAAATCATTATCACGAGCATGCAATCCAACAATTTGACCTTTGTAGACATCCAAGCCATGGCCTACAAACATTCTGCCTCTATTTTGCAAATTAAATAAGCCATAGGCTAATGTTTTGCCAGCTGTCATTGAGTACATAACTCCGTTTTGACGCTTTGCAATTTCTCCCTTTTTGGCTGGCCCATAATGATCAAAGATGCTGGTAAGAATTCCACTGCCGCTAGTTAACGTTAGGAAACTTGAGCGAAAGCCAATCATGCCCCGCGAAGGAGCCATGAAGTCTAGTTTCATTCTGCCATTCTCGGTCACTGTAATAGATTGAAGGTCAGCCTTCCTGTTACCCATCTCTTCCATAATGGCGCCTTGATGTTGCTCTTCAATATCAATAACCACGATCTCAAAAGGCTCATGAATCACACCATCTACTTCTCGCTGAATCACTTGGGGCTTTGAAACGGCTACCTCATAATTTTCTCGTCTCATAGTTTCAATAAGAACAGAAAGATGCAGCTCACCTCGCCCGGAAACTTTAAACTTATCTGCACTTTCACCGTCTTCAACTCTCAAAGCTACATTGTGAAGAAGCTCTTGCTCTAAACGATCCTTGATATTTCTTGAAGTAACATACTTTCCCTCTTGACCGCAAAATGGAGAATCATTTACCTGAAAGACCATACTCACCGTGGGCTCATCAACAGTTAATGGGGGCATAGGATTAATATGCTCAGGGTCGCACAGAGTATCTGAAATATTTAAAGCTTCTACTCCTGTAATACAAATAATATCACCGGCTTTAGCTTGTTCAATCTCCACGCGCTCTAGTCCATGATGACCTAATACCTGTAAGATTTTTGCTTTTCGCTCTTTCAGATCTTTATCAACAACAATCACTCTTGCGTTGGGTTTAACAGACCCACCGGTAATCCTGCCGATTCCTATAACACCAACATAGCTGTTGCTATCTAGTGCGCTAATTTGCATTCTGAATGGAGCTTCTTCATCAACATCAGGCGCAGATACCTTTGCTACGATCATATCTAGCAACGGCGTCATATCCTCTGCCAACTCATCTGCTTCTAGTCCAGCAAGTCCATTGAGTGCGGATGCGTATATAACGTTGAAATCTAATTGGTCATCAGTTGCACCAAGATTATCAAATAATTCAAACACTTGATCTAAAACCCAATGGGGTCTTGCCTCAGGTCTATCAACCTTATTAATCACGAGAATAGGTTTTAGCCCGAGCTCAAATGCCTTTTGGGTAACAAAGCGGGTTTGGGGCATGGGGCCATCCACAGCGTCTACCAGCAATAACACAGAGTCCACCATTGACAAGACTCGCTCAACCTCGCCTCCAAAATCAGCATGGCCTGGTGTATCAATAATATTAATTCTGTGGTCCTTCCAGTTTATGGCAGTATTCTTTGCAAGAATAGTAATGCCTCTTTCTTTCTCCTGATCGTTAGAATCCATGATTCGATCCGTGGCCATGTTCTTGCGATCAAGAGTGCCAGATTGCTGAAGCAACTTATCAACCAATGTTGTTTTTCCATGATCTACATGGGCAATAATGGCTATATTTCTTAGTGAGTTTTTATTCATGGTGACCTTAAATTGATGAGGATTATACGAGAAAAATAGCAAAGGCATAGCCTAAGATGAAAGTTAATGTATATTTATATCTAATCTTTAATTGACCCAAGGCGTCTAAGTCTATACTCTGCAGTCATCTGAACTCTCTCATTCCCAATTTTATTAAGAAAAAATGTCATTTAAAGAACTCGGTTTATCCGAACCAATATTAAGATCACTAGAAGAACTCAAGCACACAGAACCTTCTGAAATTCAACAACAGGCTATCCCAGTGATCCTTGCAGGCAAGAATCTCATGGCTGCTGCTCAAACAGGCACAGGTAAGACAGGAAGCTTTGTACTGCCGATCATCGAAATGCTTCAAGAGAGAGCAAAACCTTACAGCAAGAATGTTCATGCTCTTGTGTTGACCCCAACTCGTGAGCTTGCAGCTCAGGTAAGAGAAAGCGTATATACATACGGTAAGTTCACTGCAACCACCTCCACCGCTGTATTTGGTGGAGCAAAAATCTTCCC
>Ga0209092_10001880_pt1 | contig 19836 bp, 20 predicted proteins | sample FraStrMetagenome_FD_187446 | JGI IMG/M metagenome (GOLD analysis project Ga0209092, IMG submission 187446) | Marine eukaryotic phytoplankton communities from Arctic Ocean - Fram Strait ARC3M Metagenome (SPAdes) (version 2) | ecosystem: Environmental > Aquatic > Marine > Oceanic | place: Fram...
TATATTATTTTATATAAATGGTACACTGGTAAAGTGGTACTCAAAGCGTCAGCATACTGTGGAAACCAGCACTTATGGAAGTGAATTGGCCGCTCTGAAGATAGCATTTGATATCGCAATAGAAATGCGATACAAATTAAGGATGATCGGAATCGCAGTTGATGGACCAACCTTGATGTTTGGTGATAATCTGTCAGTTGTGAACTCAGGAAAACCAGATGCTACATTGAAAAAGAAAAGCCACTTTTGTTCTTGGCATTATGTTCGTGAAGGAGTTGCAGCTGGAATAGGAAAGCTAATTTTCAAAAGGTCAACTGAAAATAGAAGCGATGCATTTACGAAAGCCTTGGCTCCACATGTAATGTATAATCTAACCTCACCCTTGTTGTTCAATAAGGGGAAATCGAATGCAGATGCATCCTAATATCAAGGGGAATATCAGAATTATGTGACGAAAGAATTAATGACAATAACTGACGTCATATGATCTGAGTATGAATCTGGATTTGGTTACGCCTACGGGTGTCAGAGTATAAACTCTACTGATAAGTGACATGCAATCAACGAATGTCACGAATTTAAACTTAATTTAGCGCCAATATACTATTGGTAAATTATAAATATTAACACACAATTATTATATCTTAATATCTAGAAGTGCACGTCTAGTTGATATAATCAACACTCTACTTTTGTTTTCTATTTCTGATATTGTAAACCAAAATCAAAGTTGGTCTACCAATATTAATTTCAAAATAGCGAAAACAAATTTGGTAACTACATTTATTCCATAAGTACAAGTAATAATTTAGACAACCAAAAACAATATTACATGTATGAAATCATAATCCCTGCACCAATATTTTTATCTGGCATTCAAAATCAAATTTTGTAACTATGAAATTATATTTTGCATACCAAAATCTATTTCCCAGTTCACAATATTTCCAAATGGCCTTCAAAAAGCCATTTGAAATTACTTTCTGAAAGTCATTTCCAATTTACTGAAAGCTAAATTAATGGTACAGAAAGGAAGACCATTAAAGAGTGTCAACAAAATGGAATTAATAGAAATTAAGCTTGATTATATATATTCATTACTTTTACTTTTTTGATAATATGTGGGTGATCAAACTCATACTATACTACTAAGACGACTTTATTCACTTTTATCATCACGCTGCCCTGCCCCTGCTTCAGAGTTCGTCACGTCCGAAAATGTGAAGATTCACAATAGATGTTTGAACTCGTTTTAAATTATGTGAAGGTCTCTTGTAGAATGATAAGGACAAGGCAAGTTAAAATATCGTTTTCTAAGACGAATGATGGTTCATTTGAGCACTATTTTTTAAATCCGTGTATATTAGTAAAGCTAGTTGATTTAGCAAAAGGAACAGCTGATGATCGTTTCTTCCTCTTTCCATTTTGTAGGTTCGAAGAAGAAACGAAGATTCTCATGAATTGCTTTTGTAATAAATAGTCGCTCGATCCTACCATTCTCTAGGAGACGCAATTTTAAACATTTAAATTATAGAATTTATCGCAGGTTACCTAAGTAAAATTTGGGACTTTTTGGGCTCCCAAAGTTCGTGTAATATGTTGATTTCAAAAGTTCCCGTAGAATTTCCACACGAAACATTCCAGCATTAAATATGCGTAGTTCTAATCTAGGAACTCCTAAACTCCCAAAACCAATATCCAGCACCTAGAATCGCTACCGTAGACTTCCATAGTAAAACTAGCAGATAATTTAAAATATCGAATTCTAAATTCGATTCTAGTCGTGCATATATTATTACCCAGAAGATATTGGTATCAGATACGCTCCATTAGGTTTGTTTTGTAAAAGAGGTAAGGATCAAAATATTAATGCAAATTCCTCCCAGCCCACCAAGGCTGGGTTCCAGTTTCTGATCATTCAGGAGGCCAGTGGGTCGGCAATGAAAGCGTTTGAAGCTACGTTTCAAATTGTCTTTCAGAAATTTGTTTGAGGTTCTTATTTTGCCTTTCAAAATGTTGGAGGCATCCTCTATTCTTTCTGTAGCAGTTTTCTTCTTGTCCGTTAAGCGAGATACACATATGTTGAGAGTTTTTATTACATTCTTTTGACTATCTGGTACGGCCTTTGTTGTCGATCCTTGAGTAACCTGTTGCCCTCTTGTCTTTTTACTCATTCAAATAATTCTAACCATTTTCCTTGAAATCAGTCTTGTAATGATTGCTCACATTTCCAATTATGCTTAGAAGATCCACCACTCTCACAATGTTAGTTTCAGTGATTTCTTTCCAATGCTTTAGTAGATTTTGCTCCATTATCTTGTATATTTCTGGATCCTGGCAGTATTTATAGAATACCCTGCTACATTTCCTTATGCCATTATCCAATGTTCTGGGAATGATTCCTAGTGGTATACAAAGAACTTGGTCTAGCTCAAGATCCGATCCCATTTCAAGCTCCATTACCGGTGTAAAGCCAAAGATATCTGAATAGACTGGGATCGTACTGTTCAAAATTTACGTCCATCTTCCCATGTTCTCTTCCTCCAGCCAAGAATCTCTTGTCCGATAAAATTTGTGAATGTCTCCCTTTCTCATACTTTCCACACCATGCATGTTGATTTTTATATGTATGATGATGATGATATGAAAAGTGCTTGTTTTCATTTCTTATGGTTTACATCAATGAACATTTTCATAACAAAGATTACAATGGTAGAAAGTTTAGTGAACAATATAACATTTGTTCTTTTCACTATCTTTCACTCTGCGATCTTAACAATATTAAATCTATTACTAGAATGCCTAATCATTAGATACCAAATGAAAGGGAAATGAGTATTCTTTCTTTTAGCAATTGAACTACTCGACTTATTTTATACGTGGAGTCTATAGTTGTAGGGAGTATTACATTTATGAAGTCATGCTGATAAGTTTGATGTTTGCTTGCCCTCAGTGCATTTATGAACACCTGATGCTCCCAAATGAGATCCAAAAGAAACCGACAAACACTTCCTGTAGAAATAGTAAGGCAGATTAAAATATTGTCTCAACAAAATACAAGCTTATATGGGTTTATTTTCTCATTTTATTCCTGCTGGTCATAAAACGACACACAAAGCTCTCTCATTCAATCCAGCCCTACTCCTAATATTTGTAAATGAATTGAAAGAGTGATTTAATTAATGCCTCTAGGCTTCATTGTCGAAAAAACTTCTTTTGATATGTTTTAAAGAAAAGTATTAGTTCATATCCATCAAGAGTCTTAATCTGCTCTTGTAAATCAATAAATATGAAACAGGACCATATTTACTAGTTAAAGATTATTTCACTTCCTAACAGATGGAATAATCTCGAAAATGAAATACATGTAGCCAACGCTTTATTAGAGCTTATTATGCAAATTCTTCTAAAAATAAATCCTTGCCCATTTAAAAATCCCTCGTTGTGAGAGAATTACATGGAGAATTTTTCCGAACAGGTTTTCATTACCTTGAATAGCTGGAGAATAATCTATATGTTGTTAAAGAATCTTAAACCTGGATTCTTCTTTTGTAAGCCTTTTTTCCATCTTCTATAAATACGTTTTGAATAATGAAAGATTTGATATTCGAGTCTCTCTCTGGTCGTATATTTGCGTGTGCCTGAAGTTGTTAAGCTGATCCAGTCATAGTGTGCACTAACTCGTGAATAGACACCGGCATAGTTGGGTTCCGCGCAACCATTCCCCCAGGAAACTACACCAACTAAAATATCATTTGCAGTATTTCCTCCTTTAATTATCAGTGGTCCTCCACTATCACCTTGACAGGCATCTTTACCTTGTCGCATTGCGCAAATCATATCTTGAGTAATGGATCCACTGTACTGCCTATTACATGTATTATGATCAAGTAAGTCAACTTGTACTTCCAGTAATTTACTTGATTGGGGACCTCCATAGCAAGTCGTACCCCAACCCATTACAGTGACTTCAAGTCCATTCATTAACAGGTTTGACCCATCATCATATCTGACCGGAGGGATTCTAGACGGTCTATCCAATTTTACAAGCAATATATCATGCTCGTTTGTGTTACTATTATATCTAGGGTGAACCACTTCATGCTCAATTCGGATTCTTTCATATAATTCGACGTTACTACCTAAATCAGTCCGACCAATCATGACATGAGTACCATAACCTCGACAATGAGCAGCTGTCAGTACCCATGATTCCTCAATCAAAACACCCCCACAGAAATGCTCACTTCCTTCGACTAGAGCTGTCATGTACTTGAACCTTCCTGGCTCGGCCTCAATCCCGCCTACAATCCTTTTCCTACTTTCCACGCCATCCCCTCCTACAACTGCTATAATGAAGATAACCAATGAAGAAAACGGGAATTTTTTCATCGTTTATTTCTATCAAATATTTGTTGAAAAACAATCTCAACTTTTATTGAATTGAATGTGAGAACCCAAGTTGATGAATTGATGAAATCTGACGAGAAACAGAAAACGATAAGTTGCTCTGGATCAAGCTTGAAGAATTCATTTATTGAATTGAGTGATATGTAATCCGTTTATGGGATTCAAACCAATGCACGAACGAAAAATATAAATACTTCTTCTAATTCATTTTCCGTATTTAGATCATCCTAAACGGCAAGTTTTTTATATTAGAATACGAAAAAAACTAATTTTTACAAAGTTTGAATTTAAATCAACGGTATATCCAAAATTGTGCTCCTAATAATTATTCAAAGCTATTATCCTTAGCTGGGAATTCATATATTTCAAGTAATTATTTCTTTCATTGATTATCTATATAGAATAATTCTATCCTATATATGACTAAAATGGATGTATGTAGAATGAAAGATGAAAATTAGTCTCAGATACATTTAGAAGAAAAAAGATTTGAAAGGTTGACCATATAACGTAAGCGTGAAGTTTTCGAATTCTGTAAAATGATAATAAATTCCATGAGACACCCGATTTCTTTGTTGAAGTCGATTTCCTGGCCTGAAGATGCTCGAGAGCACCTTTTCACACCCATTACAACAAATATCCACAATGCAAATTTTCCATTATCTAGAAAAATGTCATACTATATATTGATTGCTGAAGAAATGCAATAATACTTGGCAATAAGTAAATTATTTCTACAATCGTATTTATTACAGAAACTCTCAATTGTCACCGTCACACATGGTCTGCTAAACTTCTATTTTGTTTGTTTACTATTGCCGTATTCGCTTCCTAGTTGTAGACCCATTGCGAACATGTATAAACCCATTATTGGCATTCCCTCTGCTTCATCATCTAAGACCTTTTTCAACCCATCCATCAAGTTTACCCTCTTTACCTTGATGTGCTCTCCCTCTTCGCATTGTGGTGTCGGTACACCATGATTGTATGGGTTTTCTAAATCTACTTCTACAACTACAATTTGAACAGATTCGTCCGTTAATCCGGGACTCATACAAACTATTCTTGACTCTTTTGGTTGTACCTTGCAAAATTCTCCAACATATCCTGTTTCTTCTCTTAATTCTCTTAATGCTGCTTGTGATGGAGTTTCGCCTATATCAATCAATCCAGCTGGAAATTCGATCGTTTTCCTTTCCACAGGAGGCCTATATTGCTCTACTAAAAGTGTTTCTGGAGGATCTGACGAATTCGCTTTTTTCAATAGAGGGATTATGACAACGGCATCGGCTGAAAGCTCTTCAGATTTAACTTTTGTTGTTCTAGTAGCCATGTCCCACTTACGCGATTTTCCTGTTTCGTCAATATAGTTCAAAGTTTGAAGGGCTATCCATTTTGTTGATCCTACCTTTTCGATGCTTTCTATTCGTGGAAAATCGGTATTACTGTCAGCTTCATTATTTTGATCCATGCTTGCTTCGAATTTTGTAATAGAACGATTTATTTGGTGGCGATTGGTAATAGGCTTCCTTCCTAATGATAGAGAAGTGAAAATTGTTTTCAATATGCAGATAAAGTGCATAAAGTCCGCGATCAATGATGCTGTTCACGATCTCAAAGCAAAAGAATTATAACGAAGATAAGCAGCACATCTATGTCTCAGGACTTGCGACGTAAATTTTAAGTCTCTGAAGGATATCAAAACTACGGTTCCGTAGAATAAATATGTTGTTCTACAAGAGATTTGGATCTCTCATGAAAATAGTTGTTCATATTTTTTGTCTTCACAATTTTTCTTTTCGGCACCATTCTTTCACACTAGGTTGAACCAAATTTACTATTCAAAAAATAGTTCTATGTGCGCTTGTTTTAGCACACTCATCCAATAGCTATTCAAAAACGAAAAATAATCCATCAAACGCGCCATCCAATTTCCCTAACAACAAACAAAAATTATGATCTTGTAATCTGCTTTGATGATGAATACTTCCACTCAAATTTAACTTTTTCTATATCATCTCTAGGTTGTTGGAGTATCTAGAGGAACTCAAATTAGAACTGAGGAATTATTTTTATTTTTCTGACCAAACGTAATATCATTTCAAACAATTTCCAGATTAGCACAAAATTGGATTCCAGTTACTTTCAATATACTTGAATAAATTGAATTATGAGCTTCAACTTTACAAGAATTTCCGAATTCTTTGTCTGCAGAGATCCACCAAAAATCATTTTCCTTTCTTTTTAAATTTTGAGTATTTCCTGTCCTGATAAGACTTGATCGAAACTTGATAAATGAATTATTCCCTGTACCTCGATGAGATTCAATATTTTTCAAAATTTCACCTATTGAAGCTTTATTGTTTGCATCCAAATAAAACTCGAAATCGTTGTTCTGTGTTTTCTCTTGTGAGTTCCATTTTATTACCGCATCTCGGGCATTTTGATAATATTTTAAAGATTGCTCACTATCATTCTTGAAATATAGTATAAGATCGCCCATATCCAATAAAAGCATCCTTCTTTGTTTTTCTTCCGGTGAATATGATAAAGCTTCTGTTATAAGATTGATTGCTTTATCCACTAAAAGCATTGTATCAATATTTTTTGGTTTAGGATGCTCTTTGTCCATGTAGAATAGGTTATTGAATCCTGATCTAACGAGAGAATGAACCATGTGCATATTCACTTGAGCAATATTCCATCGAGCAATTCGAGACACAGCTTTTCCTCTTGCGACCTCGTCCTCCATGGCTCTCAAGATACATTTTTTAGCTCTTTCAAGTCTATTACAAAAGTAGCCGGATATGTTCAGTTACACATTAAAACGTTGTGAGCTTACAACTTATACTTGTCTTACCTTCTGTATGACTCAATATTGTTTCCAGAAACTTTAGCAACCTAACAATTTACACAGCAATCAAAGTGTCAAGTCTAGATTCAAACAAAAGTGAATCCAAAGATATAATAATATATTTCATTACCTGAGCCAACTGTTCAAGACGGTCACAATATTCGAATTCATTCCTTTTCACCTTGTCTTTATTTTTATCTAAGAAAGAGGCGACATATTCATCACATTTGGAAAGAATACATACATCAATTTTATTCTTCAAGAAATTCTGCAGGGACCATGAAGATATCAGAAATGGTGTTGGATTTGATAGTAATAGAATGGTTAGCTTTGGTTCACTAAGATCCTCTACATATTTTTTGTTTGCAGGGTGAAATGATACAGAAATCCAATCCCATTTAGAGGAGAGAGGCAATTGAACAGATTGATAGGAATAATGTTTTTCTTGTGAAGTTGATAATGCCTCTTTGGCGGTGATATTAGATTCAAAATCTAAAGATTTTGTGGATGATGGTATAGCAGAATATAGAGGTGTACCGAACCATTTACCGGTCTTTGAACGAATAACTCGAAGTAAATGCCAAGACGTTTCGTTTCCTATCTGAGACATCGAAATTTCGTATCGTAATTGCTCTGGTTCGATAACATGGAAAAAAGACTCCTGAGAATTATTTTTTGAATCCATATCTTGTATTTGGTATGTGGAACAATAGATTCCATTGCCTTCAAAGTTCTGAACTGAAAAACCAGAAACTGAAAGGCATTTGTCATTATCGAGAGAATCGACAGAGGATAAAATTGGACACGAAGATGAAGAACAACGCTGAACCAGAGGTGAATAGTGCATTCCAGGACTGTTCGCATGTATTTGGCGAATGAACAGACAGAATGTAAAGAATACGGAAACCATTTTAGCATATGAGAAAGAGAAACGAAGATGAGAGCTTCTATAAAAGAAAAGCCTGAAGAGATGAAATCAGTCACTCTAATTTTAATTTGAAAATTTACTTTCAAACTTTAATTTAAAATTCGAAATGCTTCAAATTGACAAAACTTTACTGCAAATGCTTCCAGTTATTATATGTGTAAGAAGGTTTCTAAATTAATTTGGAACAATTTGCAAACGTATGAAGCGACACCTTTATGCAATAGCACCATCGGGTCCTTGTTTTTCTGTTTTTTTGTCAATAAATCCAAACAATCTGTCCACGGTACAGAAAAACTTTTGGTAATAGTGTTTTCCAACTCTGTGGTGGTAATGATGTCCCTTACTTCCAGTGGACACATTAAAGGGGACAACAAATTGTGGTGTCCATGGAAACGCGAATCCCGAATGTAATTCAGTCAACAAGAAAGTAATGATAAGGTTGTATATTGTACGAGAGACTGGATGGCATTTCAGATAGTTCAAAGCCAGGATTGATATTCCTACGTCAACAACCTCTTCTATTCCTGACAGACGAACAATATCTGATGATCGAACTTCAGTAGTTGTATGATGCTTCTTATGAACAAATTTATATAGGAAGGGAATTTTATGCATAAGAAAATGGCACATGAAAAAGCCAAAATCATACAACATGAGACCACATGAGACATCTCTGACAATTTGAAGTGTTGTAGGAGCTACATTCCATGCCGCAATCTTAGCTGCACGGCGAGGAATCGTAATATCCCAAATGTAAAGAGGTAGAACGTAAAGGGGAAGTTCAAAGATCCAAAATCCCAAATGCCATTTAGCTTGTTTTGTCACAGGAGGTTTCTGCTCCTCAAAATCGGTGGGTAAAACAAAATTGGGATCACTTTCAGCTTTAGCTTTGCGTTTCTTCTGAATTGTTTTAAAATTGTTAGCCATGAATTGATCTTGAAGTCGATATTTTTTCAATGGATGTACCAACCCTTTAGCATCTGCTTTTTGAACCAGTCGATCACAAATCCAAAATCCATGAATCCAAACAAAGAATGCCCAAATAGCAACTTGCCATTCCCAATGATCATGACGAAAACACCATGCAAGAAGATGAGGAGATGTGCGTAGAAAACTCCAAAAGTTGACTAGTTGTGCATCAATAAAAGGTTGAAAGGCGAAAAGAGATGAAAGAAACGTAACAGCAAGAGTTCTCCAAAAGAAGACGGGATCATTTTTGAATTTTGATTTAAATGTTGAAAATGCTGCTTTTATCTTTGAAGCTGGGGAAGGTTTCGGTGATGGAAGTGAGATGGATGACGCCATGATCTTCGTAGAGCACTTGTTTCGTAGTGAGTCATCATATTTCTGAGAGGATTGAATACCCAGTGAGTACATTGACAATCCTGTACTTCCCAGTGCTGGTTTCCCTAGTACTCGGCTAGGAGTTCTGATTGGAGAAACATTGCTCTGGAATGATGAAACAATGTGGGAAGATTGAATAGCTGCAACGACGACTCCAACCCTCACAAATTTGATCATTTTTTCATGTAATTTAAGGAAAAAATGAGAAAAAAGGGTTTCGTTGTTGTTGTGCGTCAGAACACGCATCGGACTTGCGTATGACAATACCGAACAAAACTGATGAATAACGCATATATTTATTAGTCATAGAAGGAAGCCCATGACGTCATTTGAAAAAATACATTGTTGTATTCTATCTTTTCTAACTATGACAAAAGTTCTCGAAAGGTATTTATTAATGGATCTGAGTAAAATACGGCTCTACAAGGTACCGAAGTGAAATTTCTAGAAGAAAGCAGCTCTGTTGTTAAAGAAGAGAAGTGTGCGGTTGCTCAGGATCTTATTTGTACCTCATACATATAGTCCGTATATGTATCCGCTAGGTCTTTAAGATGAGGCATCAGCAGTTACAACGAAATTATAGAAGACACTATACCTTCAAAGTTTTCTCACAAAAAGAAGAAAAATCACTAAATTACAAATGTATCAAGCGATTCTATTTGGAATTATCTCCACCCATAATAATTACTTCTACAACATTTAATGATATGCGCACATTCACTCACAATAGTGCTGTAGTAAATAATGATGAAACTAAAAAAAGTATTTCAGGGAATTTACAGCAACGCTATCTTCATATTTCTCCAGATGGAGATTACTGGGTTGGAACGTCTATTTTTGCAGCTAAACATTTACAACCAGATTATGTCAAGAGCATACTGATACCGGAAGAGTTCGATCCAGAGGACTATTTTGAAAATATGGTGAAACCTGATGAGGCACTGAGAATATTATATCAAGCATATGATGATGGCTTTCTTCCAAAAGACATTTTCAAACCGTGACGAATTCCCTTTAGAATCCGATCTATGAAAGGAAACTAATCAATCGCTTCAGATGTAAGCTATGAAAAAGATTTAGAAAAATATTTTATAATTATTTAACATTCTCCATATTGCAAAACTCTGAAAGAAACTTGGTCTCAATTTATTTATATCATTCATCTGAACCATTTTTTCACACCCCACGAAGGAAATAAGTCATCATCTCTTCCTCGTAATACACCTTCCAACCTCTTTAAGACTTCCCTTGAACTTGGTCTGTACTTCTGATTGCCGTGCCACATTTCTGTTAAAAGATCTGAAATGCTGTCAGGCCAAAGAGTATCTACATATGGACGCACTCCATGATGAATGACTTCATATTGCAATTTACGTATGCCATTGAAGGTTGCATATGGGACTTTTAATGACAATACTTCTTGCATAAGAATTGCAAACGAGTAAACATCAGCTTTCGAACCATAGGGTCGACTTAATGCTACCTCAGGCGCCATATATCGTGGTGAGCCAGTCATACCAGTCATTAAATAAGAATTCTCATCTAAGGCATCCTGCCCATCATCGGATGTTGGAGCTGATGACTCTGGAAGGTTTCTTGCCAAACCAAAGTCAAACAATTTCGGAGTGTTATCATAGTCAAAACCAATATTTTCTGGTTTCAAATCACGATAAATGATACCTTCTTTGTGAAGAAAATACATGGCAGAAGCTATTTTAGTCAAAATCACCATTCGTTGTAGCCATAAGTCTTTGTTCTCTCTTTCATTTATAGCTAAAACTTCAAAAAGGCCCACACCTCTCTTCTCTCTCCATTTATAAAATCGATTTTGAAGCGTGGATTGAAGTCTATCCAAAATTAAAAAGCGATCCTTTGAAGAAGAAGATGATGAAGATGAAATCAACGTTGTTGGTGGAGTAGCTTCGTCCCCATCTAAATCAACCTTTGAACTGCCTCCAACTCCAAATAGAGTTATTATATGAGGATGATCAATGCATTTCAGAAGAAGATGCAGTTCTATCTCCAAATCCTGCATTCCCCTTTTGCGGTCGCTGGAAGTTAATCCTCTTTTTAAGTATTTAATGGCATATCTAGGAGGTGCTTCACGTTCTGGATCGGATCCGTCTATCATGCTTTGTGGTACAAATTGCGCCTCTTGAAATTTTTGAACGAGGCGCTGTCGTCTCAACTGTTGCATTTGCTCATCTTCAATTGTTTGCTTGTCATCTCCTTCCATATTTTCGATGCTGGGATCCAAGGTGTCATTTTTGGTGATGTTGTCAATGCTACAAACTGTGCAGAAGGCACCAGATCCTAATATTGCACCAAATTTGATTTCATAACGGTCAAAGATAGGGATTGTCGCGGGAAGTTTGTAAACTTCTCTTTTTGCAGGTGCTTCTTTCTCTTCTTTGGATTCTGGATTTGAAGGAGAGCTTGACGCTTCCATGATTTGATCAGTTTTATGAATTTATAATCAATGTTTGTGTGTGGGGAAGAATTTCGATTCAGCAGGAATTCAATTTTAGTGGAAGATCGGAATTGTATTTGATCGCCATCCAATTCTTCTCTTTTGAGAGGAATTTACGAACGAAAGTGCCAGACAAAATGGACATAAATAGGGCTAATTTTTCAGTGGAATAGCTTTTCTGTACGTATGGGTTTTTCTTTGCGTAGAGTCACATAAGGATTTCAAAAATGGCACTCTAGAGAGTTATAGATATTTCTCGTATATAGTTAGTACAGCAGTTTTCTAAAACAAGATGAAGCTAATGCGAAGGAGATTTTTATGGGAGGAGCTAGGAACAGCAATGACAACAAAGAAGGGTCATAATTACATGTAAAGTCACACAGAGGGATACACATGAATTCCATCGAACTTCTTCATCAAGTTTCCTCTTCCAATGTGTTTTTATTTCCTCATAAAAATTGATAAAATGGAAGTTGTACATAATAATAATAAAATTCATATCAAAATAAAAAAAGCTTTTATTGGTGGCAAAATTGAAATGTGGCTTCCACTACTAGGATAGAAAATATCCAAGAATGAAGATTGCAAAGTCCCTGTTGGCTTGAAAATTCAACCCTAAAGTTATTGTTTTAGTTCCAATGATGTTTCTATACACTCAATTATTCTATTGGTTGATTTCCGAATTAGGGCCTTTTCAACCTAATTCGGCTTCAATCTTCTCTGCTGGCTCAAAATCAAGCAATCCGCGCCAAGCTAAGGAATGAAAACTAATATAACTGTACCTTATAACTGGGTGTAAGAATGTACAACTATTATATTCATAAAATGGACATATTAGTACTATGGCATTTGGTATATTTCATAGTGCATTCTTAATGCACTATTGTAAATGTTGACAGATATATGTAACCTAGTAGAAGAAAAATATTCTATTGATGAGCACTTTTAATTTATTTATTTCTTTTTTTAGTGCATTAGGGCTCTTCAATTTTGTAGTTTCACCTATTTCTTTTTGTTTCAACTATATTTTCAATTTTGCTGTAGACTAATCCAGAAAAAGATTTTTTTAAGAATATATGCTCTTCTCCTATAATCTTGTGTTATTTTCATGTATCATAATATTCCTGATCATATACAATGCGTGTCCCATATATATATAAATATATTTGCAGCTTACACTGCTGATTCTTTGTTGATTTTTATTTGTGTACACAACTTTCTGAAAATGTTCAGAAATGCACCAAGAAATATTTGTTAAGCTTGGAGGAGGAAACAACAAACAATGGTCGTTAGTTCCTCCTTATGAGGCACAAAACAGAAGGCATTCTTGGAGTCTAATAGTTCCAGTTTTGATCATGTATGCATGTTTTGTACTAAAACATATTCATCTAAAAGATGACTTCATATTCATTTGCACATATATTGTAGACATGCAACGTCTAATGGGAATAGGAAGCATCATTCAGGTATTCTTCAACAACACAACAGTATTGATTCTAATTATCCAATTGATAATAACAACAATATTCATCAAATGCAAATTTTTTTTGCTCACAATATCACCTACTGTTCATTCAGCAGTTAAAAATACATATTTAATCAAGCTGATTCTTCACAATGTAACCAAATAAACTGCCTTTACCCCACTAATAAAAAATACTTTATTCAGTCATGACAGGAATCTAAAGAACAAGTTTAGTGGTTAATTATCTGGAGCTTAATATGGTGACAACCCTAACACCATCAAATCCTGCCCCAGCAGCAGTTGCACAGTGCCCGAAACTCATGGATAACACGATATGAACGTCAAATAAATTATTTTTTATATGAACCAAAATCTGGTACATCTCCACGTCCTATTCATACTTTAGTTCCCTTGAATTATTATTTGTGAGATTTTGGGTGGGAGATCTCACAAGCGTTTTTTTTTCAATCGTATACATTTTTGTTCTGTTAAGTGGTTTGAAATTATTTAAGAGCTCGAAGTGATTTTTACTAGGATTATGTTTGTAATTATTATTAATACATTCTTGAGATTGCAATAAGAATTTTGTGTTTCATCTAATCTTTACATGTATATCGTTAAATTTGATACAACACTTAGATTCAGATTATAGCATAGCTTACATTCGTGAGTTAATTTTCCTTTAATTAAAAGAATCAAATATGAATCCAAATATGAGTGCACGATATCTTATCTAAACATTTCTCAAGGATACCTTTAAACGCATGTACTGGTTTCACCTAGAAAATTCTTGTACAAGGAATGGTTACAAAGAAAAAATAGACCACGTATCAGACCTTATTACGTTTTCTACAAAGTACAAAAGAAATGGCATTGCTTTAAATCTTATCTAGCTCAAAAATCGCTGCATTGTACTGATCACAAGCTGTTGGATCTATATAGCACAATTCAACTTCACCACAGTCGCTTATACTTTGTAATCATTCTGAATAACATTATTATTTCCTCTAAAACATAAAACAATGACAAAAGTTTCCCTGTCATTTAGAAAAGGCTCAGATGAACGAGAAGCAATAAGTAGTGTTACTACTGGCCTGGATATTGAAAATGGCGAAACTTCAATCAAGGGCAGCGAAATAACTGATCTTTCCATCGATGGAAACGGTGCAGCAATGCCTAAAGAAGGAGATCGTGATAATCCATTCGCACCTAGAGCTGGAAAGGAGTTGACCTGGAGAAACATCAACATGACCTTGGTAAGTTGATTTTAAATTTCCTCATGTAATATAACACATTTGAATGCTGCGGAAATATTTTCTTTCATTATTTTTACGTGCAGCTTTCAAACCAATTTTATATGTCAAACAGTCTATTTGCATATCAATGTAATAATTTTTATATTTTTCTTTCTTCGAATCTTAATAACAGGACACAAAGACTGAGTCTAGGGCATTGCTTGATAATGTTTGGGGGCAAGTGCCTAAGAAAAAAATAACTGCTATTATGGGGCCATCTGGAGCAGGCAAAACATCTCTTCTAAACATCCTTTCTGGTCGAGCCCAAACTAAAGGTCCTATAACCATCGCAGCTGATATTCGCTTAAACAATTATCAGGTGAAGCCAACCAAAATGAGTGTTCGTAAACAGATTGCATTCGTTGCACAAGACGATTCGCTGCAAGTGACTGCAACACCACGAGAATGCATTCGATTCTCAGCAAAACTTCGGTTGTCAAAGCATACAAGTGAAGAAGAAATTGACAATCTTGTTGAGACTATGTTGAGCGAACTTGGTTTGTCACGTTGTGCTGATACGATTGTAGGTGGTCCACTTTTGAAAGGCATTTCAGGTGGAGAAAGAAAGCGTACGAGTGTAGGTGTGGAGTTAATTGTTAAACCATCTTTAGTATTTTTGGACGAGCCTACCAGTGGTTTGGATTCATACTCTGCTCTGCAAATTGTTCAAGTTCTCAAAAAGGTTGCTAATGCAGGTGCAAGTGTTCTATTTACTATTCATCAACCATCATCGGAGGTTTTTAATTCATTTGACAATATAATATTGATGAATAGAGGGAGAGTCATGTTTGAGGGGCACGTCTCCACCGTAAATCAGTTCTTCGATGATCGTGGTCATCCTGTTCCACAAAACTATAATCCAGCTGATTGGATCATGGTGAGTCTTTTAAATCAAATGAGATGCATTTAACACATGCTTGTCATGAATGTTCATACTCAATGTGTACTTTCATTTGCGTCAACTAGCATATTGCACAAGCTATACCTTTACCAGAGTTAGAAGAAAGTGGATTCTTTCCCAGGGATGAAAGGAGTGTACCAACACCCGGAACCGACATGTCAGTCGCATTTCCAAGCAAAAGCCAAAGGAAATATGAAAAGGTAGGCAGATGGAAGCAGATATCCCTCATTTTCTCACGAGACTGCAATGATATGATTCGGAACAAAAAAGTGACTGGAGCAAGATTTGCATTGACAATATCGATGTCAGCTCTTGTTGCTGTTCTATTTTACGATGTCGGAAGAATAGATATGAGTGATCTAATCGTGAGTAAAGCAAATTTCCATTTTGCATTGGGACAAAGATCAACATTTCTCATATATTTCATCCTCATTTTGCAATAGAACTTCCAAAGTCACTTTGGGGCACTCGTGATAACACTGCTCCTTGCAATGTTTGGAACAGCTCTACCAGCTCTCCTCGCCTTTCCGGATGAAAGGCCCGTTTTTCTGAGAGAGTATTCAACAAACCACTATTCTGTCTTATCATATTTCTGTGCGCGCTTTGTAATGGAATGTATCGTTGTTTTGATTCAGTGCTTACAAATTGTGAGTTTTGAACGAAATTTATTTATACCCACATTGTTTTAGTGTTACCATTTTTCTTACGTAATATTCTAATTCTTTTCTTCTCTATCCTCTCCTGAAATTAAGAATTTAATCGTTTACTGGGCCATTGGTATACGGATGAGATTTGATTATCTTCTATTACTGTCATACATCCTCTCTTTGGGTAGCACGGCACTAGCTGCATTGGTGGGTGCTGCTTTAGACGATCCTAAATTAGGGTATCAGCTCATGCCCGTGGTATATATTCCACAGCTTCTCCTGTCAGGGTTTTTTGTGAATACTGAGCTCATTCCTGCGTTCTTAAGGTGAGATTTGAATTTTTCTTTTTGTATTCTCATAAGTTTTTTTCCGAAGTTTTTAACTTAGCATTGTCTTTATGTTTTCATATTAGATTTGTGCAATACTTTTGCCCTTTAATGTTCTGCATCCGACTCGCCCTTATTGCAGAATTTGAAGAATGCGGTCTGACATGCAAGGTTTTTGTGTTAAAATTAAATGCACATGAAAAAGACATTTGGTGGTATTGGCTTGCACTAATTGCTCTATGCGTAAACTTCCGTCTTGCAGCCCTTCTTGTGCTGAAAAGGAAAGCAACTAGATTTTTGTGATGCATTGATAATTGGTTAAAGCGCTTAGCTTTGCTATTTTCATATATTTTTCAAATGACAATATAAAAATAGGAACCTCTTATGGTTTGGAATAACTTACACTTTTAATAGAAAAAGAGTAATTATGTTAATTGAATACCATTATGTAATAGATTGGTCGAGTAGTACTTGAGACGAAGCATTATCAAAGTTTACAGTTGAGGAATATGCCATTTTCGATAAATTTCCCAACTCAAAAGAACTTTGTGGCTTTACTTCTGAGAACAAACAAGGCAGCTACACGAGAAACAGCAAAGATTGCAATGAGAAGAACCCAATATAACCAGAGAAATTCTCCATCTTCTAGCCCTACAGCTTCCAGTAGTTGCGCACATGCAAACGAAGCTGCGCCTTCACAATTTCCAAATTCTGCAATTACTGCAACACGGAGGGAGTAAGTGAAGAAACATATATATTGGCACCACCTTCCAAGTTGAATTTGAGAAAAACAAAAATTTGGCATGAGCTTTATAAATTTGATGTAAACAGTTGTAAATCTTCATTGACTCACCTAAGCCAAACGGGGATTACTACATGTTGACCATGAAAAGAAATTACAATATTTGAATTATTAGTAATTAATGAAAGATTTTGAAGTCCAAACCAAAATGAAACCACTTACGCTCTGTTCCGACGAAGAAACCCGAAAATAGCATCTGAGGAACTATAAGAAGTGGTAAGAGCTCTTGAGCAACTTTAGGGTCTTCCGCCGCGGAACCAAGGAGAACTGCGACAGCAGAAGCTGACATAGCTAAACCGTAGTTTACAAAAAAGAAAGTCCAAAAAGACATAGTAAATTCCATCATAAAGTATGCAATAACAGCCTAAGAAAGAAAGGGGAAACATTAGAAGACATTTCGTAATTTTTTCAACGGAAAATGAAAAAACTCACTGAAACCATTGTTTGTAAAGCTACCAAAACTGCTTCAACGAATAATTTGGAAATGAAGTACGCTGAAACAGAATAATGATTTGTGGAATATTCTCGCAAGAAAACTGGTCTTTGCTGTGGGAATTCGGCCAAAGCAGGTTGAGCTGTGCCAAACATCGCAGACATGAGAGTTACTGCTAGCGCACCAAAGTGGCTTTGTAGATTCTAAATTAAAAATGATTAGGGAGAAGTAAGATATATTTTCTAGCAAACATGAACCACGAAAAACAAGAATTTACTTACGATTGGAACCAAAGGACTGGTAGACCCGACTCCTAGATAAATTGCGCCTGTAAGAGTTGTGATAAATGCAGCGATTCCAAATCGGAAAACTAAACCAATTTTTGCCCGTGAAAAAACTTGCATTTCTCGTTTGAATAGGAGGCTCAATTGAGTGCTGAATGTTGCAGTACGAACTTCTTTCCCAAGAGATTCGCTTCGTGTAACCACAAATTCTTTATTTTTATCTGGATCATCAGGGAAAAACCCATCACTTTGGAGCTGCTTCATTGAATTGACTTGTGCCACTTGCTATTAATTGCCAAAATTAAAACAAAAAAGTAAGCAATTATACTGTGATTTGCATCTGCAATATCTATAAGCATCATATAATACTTACCATGATCCAATCTGCGGGGTTGAATCGTTCAGGCATTGGGTTATTACAAGTAGCAAAATACGAAGGAATATCTGCAACGCTTCCGGAATACATGACACGACCTTTTGTCAGTAAAATTAAACGGTCTAAACTGTTGAAAATTTCAGAAGGAGGCTGATGTATGGTGAATAAAACACTAGCACCTGCATTTGCAACTTTGTGCAATACTTGAACAAGTTGAATTGCAGAAAAGGAATCTAGTCCACTAGTAGGCTCATCTAGAAATACCATGCTTGGTTTCACAACAAGCTCAACACCGACCGAAGCACGTTTCTTTTGCCCACCTGAAATTCCCTTCACGAGCCCACCACCAATAATAGTGTCTGCACAATCTTCAAGTCCAAGCTCCTCTACAATCATATTCGCTAACTTTTGAATTTCGATATTGCCCGTACTTCTAGGCAGACGAAGTCTTGCAGAGAACATGATAGCTTCACGAGGAGTATCCGTCGGCGTAAGGGATTCCTCCTGAGAAACGAATGCAATTTTCTTCCTCACGTCAATATCAAGAGGATTGATCTTCTTATTATCAAGTTTTACATCTGCATCTATCGTAATTTTCCCACGGGTGCGAGCTCTTCCAGAAAGAATATTCAAGAGTGAAGTTTTTCCTGACCCAGAGGGTCCCATAATGGCAGTGATTTCCCCGTTAGGAATACTTCCCCACATATTATCAAGTAGTTTTCTATCTTCTTTTCCTTTCACTGACTGTCAATCAAAAGTAAGAGTTGAGACAAAATATTTTTGTAATGTATAAAAAATATCATGACTTACCAAATTCATATTGACATTGGACCATGAAAGAGTTTTACCCGTACGCTTAGCGAAAGGATTGGAAGCATCGTCAATATCAGTTCGAGAACACCTTCTTGTTAGATCTTTAAATTTTCCAACGCCTTCACCATCGCCTTTCAAATTGCGTTCAATATCCTCGCTCTCCATGATTTCTTTAGTTTTTACACAATGAAATCAAGAACACCAAAGAAAGTGTTGAAGTATGCTCTTAGTTTTATTTATGAACAACTTTCTTGTGTTCTACAAATTAAAAAAACGTCACCAATGAAATCAAATACTATTCAACATACGAAGGAAGATGCTGTGTACATAATACAATTATTGAATTCATTTTGTTATCCCTTAATAAAAATGACAGATGAATTACGTCAGAAATATTCAGAGATGATTTTCTATTTGGATTGGTTCGAATGTATATAAGTCAGGTGACGCGATGTGATACAGCTAATTAAAATGGGTCTAATACGTAA
>Ga0209092_10001881_pt1 | contig 19835 bp, 6 predicted proteins | sample FraStrMetagenome_FD_187446 | JGI IMG/M metagenome (GOLD analysis project Ga0209092, IMG submission 187446) | Marine eukaryotic phytoplankton communities from Arctic Ocean - Fram Strait ARC3M Metagenome (SPAdes) (version 2) | ecosystem: Environmental > Aquatic > Marine > Oceanic | place: Fram...
CGCCGGTCGTAGAGCAGTGGGGCGATGAGTACCCTCTGTTCAGATGAAACTGCTGTCTAACCACTATACCACGTCCAAAGCAACTGCACATACAGATTGCAATGGTATAGGATGATAAATGATAATACAAGCCTAATAGTAGTAGACGTAGGCCGATAACGATGTAGGATGCTCATGCAGAGCCATCAATGGTATGTTTAGGTTATAGTAGTATAGAAACTAGATAACAAGATGTAAAAGGGTAAAAAGGTAGAAAAGTATAAGTCCTCCGGGGAATCCGGGCCAGATTCTATCCCGACGCCACTCGCCGAAAGGGCTAGATTAGTCACCACGGTGAAACTAATCCACGCCGAAAGGGCTAGAGTAGCTCACCACAGTGATATTGATCTACAAAAGATCATACTTTTCCGGGTTACTTTCATCAAAAAGTATGAAAGTACAGAAAGTACGATATTTTTTACGAAATGTAATCTGTACCCATGAGAGAAAAACCCTTACATTTTTGTCGATCTTCACGCTGAAGGTTTCCGAAACATCGGCATAAAGGCTCGTTCTCTTGTCATGGCCCACCTCTTGACATTAGTGTTTCGTTCTTTGAAATCTTTTCTGTAATTACGAGGATTCAAACGAGATATTTCGCCAAGAATGGGATCAAAATCAAGTTTATCCGTTCCCACAATTTAATCCAGACGCTCTTTGAAATACCTCAGGTATTCCTGAAGAGGGTTGGAATACGGTTTCTTTCACATCCATCATCCTACATCTATTCGATTGTGCGCCTACTCATAGTAGTAAATACAAGGGGCAAATCAACGTCTGAATGTATGTACTTTGTTATTTGGCATCAAGGAGCACCCTAACGTCAATTTTGAAGGTTTACATTGATTACGAATTCAAGGGGTAATGAACAATATTACGGGAACAGCTTCTATTGGGATAAATGATTTCAAAAATTAAGTCCCATCTCATGTGCGCCAATAATAATGAGCAAAATGAAAAATTTAAAAACAATTCGCTCAAGATCGAGTGAAACTTTACCCGACCGAGGAAAACTAATATAGGGTGCCCTTTGTTGCAGCGCCATGATGAGTTTCATATTACGTATAAAGATATTCTTACTTTGTTGGGCAACTGGGGCTCGCTTTACAATAGCAAATATATCCCCATTGATGCCATTTGGAACAAAAGCTGATTCTATTGATGTTTTGCCGTTGGATCCCACGTTCGGACCAACTTCAGGGGGTACTGTTGTCTTAATTAAAGTACATGGAAAATTTCACGATAGAGAGAGATTGGGATGTGTTTTCAATGAGACTTTTGTGTCGGGATATTGGATATCAGGTTCAAAAGTAGAATGCGTTGCGCCTCCTTCTAATTCCACGGGGGAAGTAATGATGAAGCTTGTATCCGATGAGCTATCCCAATATAGTGAAAAGGTAGTTGAGCTCTCGTATGTGTATTATGATGAAGTAACTCTTTCTTCTATCCACCCTGAATCTGGGATTGTGCAAGGAGGTACAAGAGTCACTGTTTCAGGTCATGGTTTTATGAATTCCACTCATTTGACTTGCAAATTTGGCACTATTCCTTCTGCGGGTATTTTTCTATCGCAAAACCATGTCTCGTGCCGAGCACCTCCGTCCATTGCTGGGTCCGTTCACGTTTCTGTCAGCAATAATGGAATTGATTTTTCTGTTGATGCTGCCAATTTCCAGTACGTGCAAAGACCACGAGTATTTAGTTTGACGCCAAATCATGGTACGCTTAGTGGCGGAACGCCGATTACTATTACTGGTGAAAAATTTGAAATAGATGACCATTACCAATGTAAATTTGACCAGGTGACATTGGTTAATGCAACCCGCGTAGACTTTCGAAATCTTATATGCATCGCTCCAGCATGGTTGTCATCGATAAATGTTCCTATCGATATTGTTGTGAATGGCAATGACTCGTTTTATGCTGGAGGTTTCGCCTTTGTCACAAATCCTACTATTACGAGCTTTTATCCACATTTTGGGCCTAGAAATGGTGGCACCATCGTATTGATTAATGGCCTTAATTTCAATACAAGGGGAAAAGCTCGATGCCGTTTCGGGGGGAAAGATTTAGAGGGCCGCATGATTACTTCGACGCAAATGATATGTCGTTCTCCGCCATGGACGAATACGGTACGTTTGTATGGACTATTTTGGTGTTAAAGAAAAGTTTTCCCGCCTAACATGAAAATATTTTGACGAAATAAAGATAGCAAAAACAGAGGGCAACGTTAGCGCGAGTGTCGAGATATCGTCCAATGGTGTTGATTACTACAAAGCTTCTAAAAGATTTGAATACTATGAAAATTGCCATGCATCTATTATTGTTCCTATTGTAGGCAGTCTACTAGGTGGGACGACAGTTCGTCTGCGTGGGACCAATTTTATGAATACAACGTCTTTGAGTTGCCGTTTTGGAGAAAACATAGTTTCCGCAACTTACTTCAATTTTTCTTCGATATCCTGCGTGACTCCTCGCCAATCATTCAGCGGAATCGAACGAATAGTAAATGTATCCGTGAGCAACAATGGTGAAGATTTTGATAGCTCTCCACTTCGGTATAGGTTTGTTCAGGAACCCGAGATAATATCGGTAACACCATTGTTTGGTAGTATCGATGGAAATACAAAGGTCGTTATGAGGGCATTACATTTCGACACATCAGCTGACTTTGACTGCAGGTTCGGAGAAAACATAACAGCTAGGCTGATAGTGACATCAAATGTTGAGGGATATTGTCTAACCCCGAAAGTTTCAGAAGAATCGAAAGTTTTGTTAAGCGTCGGCTATCATGGGACGTTCCATTTCTCTCTGAATCATCGATTTATTTTCCATTTTCTGCCAAGAGTATCCATAAAGAATGCTTACCCGCTTTCAATTCCTCTTTATACAAAAACTTCAGTGTTCGTGGAAGGTGGTCCATTTCGAAATTATCCAAGCCTTGTGTGTCGTTTTGGTACAAATTCTATTTCTGCGTCGTGGCATTCAGAAGAAAAAATTGAGTGCTCAATTACGCTGTCTACGCCCGGAATGTGTGAATTAAAGATATCAAACGATGGTTTGTTTTTTTACGAAAACGAAATCTTTGTTCAAGGTACACATGTCGATATCTCTGGGGCTACGCCAAAACGTGGGAACGTCGGTTACAAGATTAATGTGTTTGGCATCAATTTTGATGCATTTTCAAACCTACAATGTCTCTTTAATAATATTCCTAGCGACACTTTTATCCAGAAGAATACTTATGTAGGGTGTGTGGTGCCTTATGGTCTTGTCACGGGTTTAACAAAGTTGACGTTAGCCGTGAATGGTGTTCGCCTCAACAGAACTATCGACTTTGTGTACGATGATTCTACTGCTATCATTGACCATATTACACCAAACTTTGGTTTCAAGTCAGAAAGCATAAATGTTAATGTCAGCATTTACGGAGGCCCTACAATTACAAATTGTAAGTTCGGTGATGATGTAGTTGAAGCGACAATGATTGCCGGCTTTTCAGAGAACGTCGAAGGTACGCCACCAAGAAGTTACGTTTCGTGTAAAACGCCTGATCTACAGAGAGCTGGCGAAGTTCTTGTTCGAGTAAGCTCTGACGGAGAAAGTTTTTATCGAAGTGGTGCCTATTTTGTAGTCATCGAAAATCCCCGTTTGATCGATTTTTGGCCAAAATATGGGACGGAAGGCAAAGATGGTATTATATATATCAAAGGCAAAAACTTTCATCCTCATGCGGAAGTTTCATGCGAATTTCTGGGTAACACGTCGTATACGGTATCGAGTGAATTCGTGTCCTCGGAAAGTGTCGAATGTGCCTATCCAATGATGAAGCCTGGGGCATACGAAATCAAACTTTGTTTTGAAAATACATGTTTTTTGCTGGAAAAACAATTTCAATTTTACCCTATGCCAAAAGTGATTACAGCAACTATGGATCGTAATGAGACAATTGTTATACTCAAAGGAAAAAATTTCGTCGCCAGGTCACCAATGATATGTCTTTTTAATGAAACCCTTCCAAGTCCCATAAAGTATGTCAATCCAAGCTATGTCATTTGCAACTTACCCATTCAATATGCAAACGAGCATATTTATGTATCAATAGCTGACAATGATACTATAATTGCGGGTAATGTTTTAGTTGATCGTGCAAAAAAGCTATCATCGAATGCACCAAATAAAGAAGTTATGTATAGAGCCTTGTTGAAAGAAATATATCCAAAGGAAATTTCTGCAAATATACGCACTCGAGTCACAGTCACTGGTAACTTCGATAACGATATTCCGATTATGGATTGTAAAGCTGGTGATTATATCTTTACGGCATACATTGTATCCCATGCAGAACTCGTTTGCATCATTGATGGAAATAGCCTTACGCCTGGAATTTACAATCTGAAGTTTTCATCTCACTTAAACATTGCATTTGAACAATCGCCTGTCCTCAAGTTTAATGTACTACCGGATACAATTATGCATACAATGAGGCCAAACTTGGGAAGGCTTGCGGTGGGGGCGAAAATCAAAGTTGAGGGTGAAAACTTTTTGCCATCTCATGATATAATGTGCATAATCGGTGGAGAAATCGGTTTTGCAAAGTACTTAAACTCAACGCAAGTACTTTGTACCGTTCCCTATGGTCTTGTCACGGGTTTAACAAAGTTGACGTTAGCCGTGAATGGTATTCGCCTCAACAGAACTATCGACTTTGTGTACGATGATTCTACTGCTATCATTGACCATATTACACCAAACTTTGGTTTCAAATCAGAAAGCATAAATGTTAATGTCAGCATTTACGGAGGCCCTACAATTACACATTGTAAGTTCGGTGATGATGTAGTTGAAGCGACAATGATTGCCGGCTTTTCAGAGAACGTCGAAGGTACGCCACCAAGAAATTACGTTTCGTGTAAAACACCTGATCTACAGAGAGCTGGCGAAGTTCTTGTTCGAGTAAGCTCTGACGGAGAAAGTTTTTATCGAAGTAGTACCTATTTTGTAGTCATCGAAAATCCCCGTTTAATCGATTTTTGGCCAAAATATGGGACGGAAGGCAAAGATGGTATTATATATATCAAAGGCAAAAACTTTCATCCTCATGCGGAAGTTTCATGCGAATTTCTGGGTAACACGTCGTATACGGTATCGAGTAAATTCGTGTCCCCGGAAAGTGTCGAATGTGCCTATCCAGTGATGTATCCCGGAAAATACACTTTCTCGTTACTTGCCAATGAATTATCTTTTAGGTCGGACGCAAACTATAACTTTTTGGTTCGCAAACATCCAACTTTTTTACGATTGTATCCATCTTTAGGGAAAATGGAGGGAGGCACAAAAGTTTTTGTATTTGGCTCCGGGTTTTACTACACTAGTTCACTGGCATGTGATTTTGAGAACGTTGACATCGTAGAAGCGACTTTCGTTAATGAAACTCTTCTTTACTGTACATCACCAATTACCACGAAGTTGAATGTTGATGTTTCGTTAAAGATTGGATTTGACGGCGTTACCTTCTTACGGACCCATTTGCTTTTCAGTTATTATACTTTACCCAAATTGACTGGAGTACATCCGAATCGAGGACACTTCAACAGCATTACTCACTTAACTTTGTCTGGATCCAACTTTTTGACAATTTCAAATGATGCAAAATGTAAATTGAATACACTACTGCTACCAGCGACTATTGTTTCTGATAAAATTGCGATCTGCACGGTATCGAAGTCAACTTTGGCTTACTCGACCTTTCCTATTCAAATAAGTTTAAACAGTGGCGTGGAATGGTCGCTTCCAAATCATGCAGCAACCTTCCAGTATTATGCTGCCCCATACATTTCGTCAGTCAATCCTGATTTTGGTTCATATCTAGGAGGCACGATTGTCAATATTACTGGGGATAACTTCGTCAATTCGCCAGATTTAAGCTGCAGATTCGGAAATAAATACTCGCAGAAAGTTATTTGGATTTCCAGAACTAATGTATTGTGCATAGCTCCAGAAACTCCTCCTGGGAAAGTTATAGTGCAAGTAACAGTCAATGGAGTTGATTATGATGCTGAACAGCATTTCTATAACTATGTTGGGAAAGTAAGAATTTCCTCTTTTTTCCCACCTTTTGGCAGCACTTTTGGTGGAACTGAGGTGTCGATATTTGGTAAAAATTTTATTTCATCAGAAAACCTCGTTTGCACATTTGGTAACAAAATTGTTCAGGCAAAGTTCGAAAGCAACTCATTTATCAAATGCATTAGTCCCACTCGTTATTCGTCAGAAAGTGATCTGGACATTTTGTCTGTGAGCAACATTGGCTTCGACGGAATGGTAAAAGGCGGTTTGTTTAAATATAGGGTCTTACCAAGTATTGTTTCGATTCATCCAGACGTAATCTATGTCGGATCAAAAAATGAGGTACATATTATCACTGCGAACACAATGTTAAATGATACAATCTGGTGCAAGTTTTCTAGCCTATCTGAAGAAGATCATTACATCATGAAGGGCGATTTGCGTGGTAAAACAGTTGTGTGCGAAGCACCCGTTTTCTTTGACGCAGAAGCAATATCTGTCGCGGTGTCAGCAAATAGCGTTGAGTGGTCGTCGAGTAATAGAACGCTTTCATATGTTGAACGACCAGAAACTTTTTCAATGGAACCAGAGTATGCCACGACAGCTGGCGGTATTGACGTAAAATTTATAGGTAGACGATTTCATGAGCAATTAAGGATTCGATGCCTATTTGGTTCGGTATCTGTCGAAGCGAGGCGTTTTTCTTCTTCTGACGTAAGATGTCAATTGCCACAATATCAAATGGCTGTTGATATTCCGGTTTCATTGATATTGGACGGCTATTCCCAATTTTCAACAAACTTTATTTTTCGATATCTTACTCCCATGATAGTTAGAAAAATAGAGCCACGACGAGGGTCGACCAACGGCGGTGAAAGTGTTATCATTCATGGATCAAATTTTGTTGATGTATCAGGTTTATCATGTATATTTGGTTCGATATGGGTAAATGCTGTATACGCCTCTTCACGGTCGATCGTTTGTAATGCGCCAGCCAGCAAACCGGGTTTCCATCATGTGCGTGTTGCGCTTCTTCGTCAAATACAAGAAAGTGAGGAGGAAATTATTTATGAGACTACTCCAAATGTGAATGTGCTTGAAATCAAACCGACAAATGGGCCTGAAAGAGGTGGAACTCCAGTGGCTGTATTCATGAGCTTGCCAACCCCTGATGACTGCAATCTTTTTTGCAACTTTGGTAATATTATTGTGAGAGCAACACATGATTTAAATGGAACAGAATCAATAATTTGTCAGTCGCCGGCCAAAGTGGGAGATGTAACGGTGCAATTCTTTGTGGAATCAAGCTGTGGAGAAGTTGCGAAAGGGGACTTTTCGTTTTCATATTTCCCTCACATCCACATGAGGTCAATATCAACAAAATTCTTTGTTATATCAAACAAACAGCAACCTCTGAAAATACTCGGCGAAAATTTTGTGGACACAGACGGTTTATGTTGTATTTTTGATGAAAAAATTGTCCCAGCTATTTGGATATCCTCGTCTACTCTAATTTGCTATATTACGCCTTTGAAGTTTGGTTCAATAGAATTACGTGTGTCTAATAATTTTGGGGTTGATGTATCCACTTCTAACATTATTCAGGTTGTTCCGCCGATTGAAGTGACAAATTTTCATCCTAAGATGGCGCAAGTTGATGGAGGTGCGGTCATAACGGTTCATCTCCGCAATTTACAAAATGAAAGTAACGTGGAGTGTATTTTCGGAACGGTGAGGGTTCGAGCAGTTATTTTCGAGGGTCATGTAAAATGTGTGTCTCCTGTTCACAAGAGTGGTGCATTCAATTTTTCAGTCATTGCCGATAATAATGCCGCAAGGAATTCGGAAACATTTGAATTTCTGGAAACACCTGCTATTGCGAGTATTCAACCATTGTTTGGATATACGTCGTCAGAAACCCCCATCGGAATGAAGGGTAGTAATCTTGTTCTTTACGATAGTTGCATTTTGAAATCAGAATGGTGGCCATTTGGACTTAAGGTAAAGACTGCTACAGATATACTATGCTTGTTTTTGTCCTATCTAACGTTCGTATTTCCTTTTCATCTAGGTTGCCGCTACCCCCGAGTCGCTCACAAAATCGGTTCGTTGTATCATACCCCCGCTCGAGGACAAAAGATTGGGAGAAATTGAGATTGGATTAGAAAGTGTAAAGTTTGGTTTGCCACGAATTATGAGCGACGCGAATTTTTCGTATATTGAGGATCCAATCATTAAGGAAGTCATTCCACCATTCGGAATCGAAGATGGTGGTACCTTAGTCATTATTTTAGGTTTATTCTCTAAAACGTTTTCACCGTCTTTCTGTAAATTTGGTGATGTAATTGTTAGAGCTGACTTTATTAATGAGACGAGTGTAGCGTGCTTCGCTCCAAAACAGCGCGTGAGCACTACAGCACTAAGAATATCGACAAACGGCATATCCTTCCCGGACTCTTATTTTGACTTTGAATATGTTACACCAAGCGAAATATTATCAATGTATCCATCTGCGGGTCCTGTCGAAGGAGGCACTAATGTATTTGTGTCGACAAACAATGCGAAACAGTCCCCCTTTATGGGGTGCCTCTTTGGATCCGTATTCGCTCCTGGAAAAATTGTCGACATAAATACTCTATTGTGTGTATCCCCTCCAGCAATGGTCGACGATCGCGTAAAGGTTTCCATTACCTTTAATGGCTTTGACTTCAGCCGCGACCATTTGGATTTCATATATGTACCTACCCCAATCGTGACAAACATTATTCCTAGGAGTGGTTCGAAAACAGGCGGAACTATGGTCAACATATCTGTTTCAAATTATTTGTTAGTCAAAGAGAATGTGTCAGTTTTTTGTTCGTTTGGAGGGTCGCTTGTGGAGGGGATTATTCTTGATAATACAACAGTTGGTTGCACCTCGCCACCGCAGCCAAAAAAATCGAAGAATCGAGTAAGGACATCAATATTGTATGAACACTCAGTAGATTCCCATATCGCGACGGGTCCATATTTCACTTTTTCAGATGGCTTAAATGTGACGTCTGTAAATCCCTCGATGGGATCTTCTCGAGGTGGTACCAACGTGCATATAGAAGCAAACCTCCTTGAACCTTCCTCCAAACTCAGTTGTAACTTTGTTGGAGTAGCTGTTACACCAGCTCTATATGTTGGTACCAATTCTCTCCATTGTAAATCACCACCATCTAAAGTTATTGGAGATACCCGTGTAGAAATTTCCTCAATGGATGGACAAATATTCACCTCCTATTCTAGTGCTTACTTTAAGTTTATTGATGCTCATGAAGTAAGTTGGAATTATCCAAAATTTGGAAGCTTTAGGGGAGGCACAGCTGTACGCGTGTACGGGGTTGGCTTTTTCGTCGAGGGGAGCGCCCACAATTCCATATTTTGTAGATATGGATCGCATCATTTTCAGATAGTTCCTGGCAAAATCATTAGCGATGAGTGTGTAGAGTGTGTATCTCCTAGAATAAATAATATTATGAGTCCAGATGAGGTATATGAAATTGGTATCTCCATTAATTTTGGGCACGACTTCGTGTCATCGAAAAACGTGACATTTTCTTATACTGATCACCTGAATATCGTTTCTATACTTCCTACGCTGGGCCCGTTAGACGGTGGGACGCCGATCAAAGTTTTTGTGCAAGGTTTAGATCCTCTGGTGATGGATGATATTAAATGCCATTTTGGTAATGATTTATCTGTGAAAGCAACTATACAAGGAACTGAACGAGATTTTATCACGTGTATTTCACCAAAACATCATAGGGGATCGGTGATGCTGAGCTTGAGCGTAAATAATGAAAATGATATGTCTCGTTCAGTCGTTTACTTTGACTTTGTAAACTCTCCAGCTGTTAACGGCATACACCCTAATTCTATTTTTGGAGCTAAGGAAGAAAAGATATCATTTTATGGACGAGATTTTATTGACTCTTCTCAATTGATGTGTCAATTTGGTAATATACCTTCGATCAAAGTCAAGTTTATCTCCTCAAAAGAAATTATATGTACTATTTCTGAGGTGGATACACACGAAATTCTAAATCTGAAAGTAAAAGTTTCAAATAATGGCATTGACTTTGGTCTGTCCATTGATGGCTCAAATGAAACTGCCCTCAGAGTATTACCGCTTCCAAACGTGGTTTCAATACATCCTTCTATAATATCCCGTGATGGTGGAACAGTCGTGCACTTGATAGGTAAGAATGATGTTTTTCGATCTTAAAAAGTATTTGTATTAATTTCATATTTTTAGGCAAAAATCTCGAAAGCGTGAAGTATTGCCGTTTTGGAATCTTCGGGGAAAAGTCTGAAGTCGCGATAATAAACCATACAGCAAGTACCTGTATTGCACCCCGAGATTCGTATGAGCATGTCTTTAGAAATGAAAGCCGTGTCATGACGTATATTTCTAATGGCAATGATTTTATACCCGTCGGTATTTCTGTCATATATGAAGATGGAGTTACACCAGAACAGATTTATGAATCAACTTTAAATGAATCTTTGAGTCGCCCGATTATTACATCAATTTATCCTGCTCACATATTCTCGGATTATCAAGGCTACGTTACTGTGAGTGGAAGCAATTTCAATAACCATCGAGATACTTGCTGTTTCCTTCAAGACACTCGTATCGTTGCAAGATATATATCATCAGAAAAGATTGTGTGCAAGCTAACATCTTTCCAGAGTGTCGGGAACTGGTCTTTATATACTCGAAATGGAGGTTCTAGTCTAGTTTCGTCAAATCAAGTCATGATCGAGCTCATGCCTGACCCTTCCCTTATTTCAATCAACCCGACCTTTGGAAAGATTTCTGGTGGGACCCTAGTCAAGGTGAAAGGGACGTTTAATAGTTTGACTAATAAATCGTCTTTATCTTGCCATTTTGGCGATTTCGAGGTCGAGGCTGAACTTATAAATGATAATGTAAGATTAATTTTCCTCGCAGCATTGGCTTCATCGAATGTAAGACTCCTCTGATTCATATTTGCTTTACAGAAAGTATATTGCATTTCTCCACCTTCTGAAGAGTTGCTTCAGAAATCGGTAAGGGTAGCAATTGGTTATGGAGGAAGCTACTCTTTGTCTTCACAATGGTTTCACTACCTCAGGGCCCCTCAACTACTATATGTCAATCCAAGCTTTGGCAACATACAAAGTGAAACGGAAGTGATTTTCCACGGGGCTCAGTTCTTTCGATCTGATAACATCAAATGTCGTTTTGGTTCTACGAACCCCGTGAAAGGAAGCTTTATATCATCAACTCAAATAATGTGCCTTTCTCCTTACGGGACAAGTGCTGGAAAAGTCAGAGTAGGAGTTTCTCTTAATGGACAAGAATATACTAATTCGAATGTAGAATTTGAATACAAAGAACCGCTGATAATATCAACGATTTGGCCGAATTTTGGATGGTCAGGGCAAGGACATACCCTCGTGAATATCCATGGTCAAAACTTCATAGAATCGTCAATTATTTTGTGTGTGTTTGGGTCAAAATCTGTCCCAATCAAGTATGTGAACGCATCATTTGTCACTTGTAGAAGCCCTCCTCATTCCCCAGGCGCGGTTCGGTTTCAGCTTTCGAAGCAAATGTATTTTTCAAGTGATAGTAGTTTGTATGCTAGCACATTTACTTATTTGGAAGATTCGTTTGTTGAATCGTTTCAGCCCACGTCATCTTTAAGCTTCGGTGGAAATCCTTTGTTCATGAAGGTTCGTAATTTATTTTCAATCGGTGAAGTATCATGTAAATTCGGAGAGATGGTCACTGTTGGTAGAGTTGTGTCGAAAGGGATTGTTTTATGTTCGGTGCCCCCGAATGATGGCTCAATGACAATGAGTCTATCAGTGTCTCTGAATGGTCGAGACTTTTCCAACCCAACAAACTCCAAGTTTGTATATATTGATAACTGCAGAGAGGGAGTGGTTTGCGATTTGTATGGCTCTTTAGAGTTTCCAGCACCAAATGGAACAATTCGTTCCGCAAAATTCGGCACAAATTTTACATTGTGTCCACAGGGATTTTTTCAGCCAAGGAGTAATCGAAATAAATGTCTATCATGTCCTCTCGGCTATCATTGTCCTGACAGTGGTCTATCTGCTCCTCTTATTTGCCCAGCTGGTTATGTTTGTAATGAAGTTGGTCTTCTTTCCCCTATAGTGCTTTGTCCAAAAGGTCATTATTGTATGACAGGTACAAAAACCGACTCCACCAACTCTTTTTTAAACCTCGATGGTTGGTCAATGAACGAAGAAAGCGGTCTTGTATTGTTCAATGCTTCGAAATTTTTCTTGGATACAGAGAAGGGAGAACGCGACAAAATCGGATTTCGTGGGTCCGAACACGTCGAATCAAATTTAATCGCCGAGAGACCGATTCCTTGCCCAGTTGGCTTCTACTGCAGGTCTGGCGTTTCGACCAACATCCACATTAAATCGAATTTTTCGACTCCGCAAAAATGTTTTGACGGTTATTTTTGCCCAAAAGGATCTTTCTCCCCTGAAGGAATTGGACCTTGTCCTACAGGTTTGTACTGTCCATCACAAACACACGCCCATAAATGTCCAGCAGGAAATTTTTGTCCGGCCGTGGGAAACACGCGCCCTCGTCGTTGCTTCCCCGGGACTTTTAATGATGAGGAAGGGCAAAGTAAATGCAAGCTGTGTGGAGAAGGAGAGATTTGTCCTGGGTGGGGTGCGATAAAACCTTTAATTTGTCCGGCGGGTTTCATTTGCTCTTCTCGTGGTCTTGCTTTCCCAATTTTACGTTGTCCTCCAGGTTATTACTGCGAGGAGGGAACAAAAACGATAGACTTTTTGAAAGATTTTCCCCCCAAATCTTGTCCACCTGGAGTATTTTGTCTCGGTGGGGTGTCTCACAATGTAACAATAGATTGGGTTCCTTCTGAGCCATTGGGGGCAACTTCTCCACAATTATGTACTGAAGGTTACTTCTGTGCGCCTACGTCATCTTCTCGTTCCGGAAGTGGAGCTTGTTTTCCAGGTCATTATTGCCCGCCTGGTTCGGCTTACCCAAAACAAGTTCCTGCAGGAAGTTTTTCGTCTGATCGCGGGGCGATCAATCCTACACTTTGTTTTCCAGGGACCTATTCGCCCATCAAAGGATCAAACATTTGTCGTGTATGCCCAGCAGGATTTACTTGTAAAAATTATGGTACTTACGTCCCTCGAATATGTCGTGCAGGCACCTATCGTTCTAACGCTGATTCAATAACATGCAAGTTGTGCCCATTGGGAACATTTTCCCCATTCAAAGGTGCGACGGACATTTCTCAATGTTTACCCTGCCCTTCAGGTCAGGTTTGTGGCAAGCATGGAATGACGAACTTGACGGAATCAATAAAATGCCCGGGAGGACATGTATGTGGTACGGGTACTAGCCTTTTGAATCAGTACGAATATCCTTGTCCTGCGGGATATATGTGTAGTCCAGGGACAAAGCCGGAAGATCAATTCAAATTTACCTGCCTCCCAGGCAACATTTGCCCAAGAGGCACTCAATACCAAACAAGCCAGGCGACCCTTTGTCCTTCTGGCCAATATTGTCCTGAGGGGACTTCGACAAAAGAGCAAACGCTTTTGCACTGTCCCCAACAAACGAATTCCAATAGTGGAATCGATTCAATGTTGGGATGCGTTATAGATTCAGTTGGAGTATGCGATAAAAAGAGGATACATGAAAAAGCTCCACTTGAAGATATCACTTATTACCCACAGCACCATTATACTGCCCTTGACGGATCGTCAGCAAACTTAACTTTTGATTCATTAAGTGAATATGATTCAACTGGTGAAGTGATCGCACTGAAGAAAGTTATTCCTCTTCAAGTCACACAAAGAAGCCTTGGATGGGAAAATGACACGTTGGAAATTCTACATTCTTGTCCGTCGTACACCTTTTCATCTGCGATAGACAAAATTTCAGTAATAGGCAGAAATTTTCGCAACGAGTCTACGTTAAGTTGCCGGTTTCGATTGTGCGACAAATCTTATCGATCGGAAAGTAGTGAAGCTGAGAATCGTTTGTTGCCAGGAAAGTGCCAAAGTAGCGATGGACGTTTGACTACTTTTGTTTCTGATATCTTCCTTGATAGCAAGGCGACTTTTTTGAGCTCTGTAAGAGTATTGTGTCCTGTACCGAATGATATCCTTGTCGATCACCGAGAAGAAGTAACATCAAGTAGGGCGTGTGGCAGAGATTCAAATGGCAACGCATATTTTGTACAAAATTGCGACGACGCAGATTTTGATCTTGGAATTTGTACGGAGAGTGGCAATAAAAGAATTTATTCTCTTATCGTGAACTGCACAGAACACGAGAAATTTATGGATGCCTGTGAAAACACACCATCAGCTGGCAAACAATTCAACCCATGTATTACAAGGCAAATTTTAATAGAGATAAGCAATGACGGGAATAAGTTTTCTTCCCATGGTCATGAAAACTTACTCTCTATACCTCAGAGAAGCTTTTCAATTCTTACGTATGCAAATGAAGAAACCTCATTATTCGATATTCAAGGGAAGCACCCTTCTTTAACTGAAATGGAATACTCTGATTCAAATTTCTGCAACAGCTTCAAATACGAATACGAGGCAGAACGTCCAAGAGAGGAAGGCTGGATTCTATTGCCATTCATGCATCGAGCTCATCTTAGTTTCGACTTCAGAGGTCTTCCTAAAACCTTTGAGCTTGGAAGTCACTTTAATATTGCCTTATTTGTCCGACCATCGAGTTGTAGTGTATTATCGTGTGACTCCAAGCGAAACAGAATTCCCGACGAAGAACTTGCTCCCTGTGATCTTCCTGTCGATCTACCAAACTGGCTACTCGACCCAAAGTTTGACAAACATCAAATAATCAATTTGACAGTTCTTGCACTAGATGACGTTATTATTAAACCAGAACTACATATAATTCATGGACTTTTCGTATCTTTTTCAGAATTCTTGACGAATACTTTAACAATTTATATCGACAAACCAGAAAGATCTTACTCAAAGAATATGTTCAAGGATATAGTGTCAACTCAAGGGCGGGACAAAAGGAGGCTTTCACCAAACGTTAGCTGGGAAGAGAAGCTTATTCATCTTCACAAGTTTCATGGCTTGAAATATTCGTCGACCGATGGACAATATATTTCTGAACCTTTGAATTTACCTCCAAGGTGGGGAAGATACGAGAAAGGCAGGATTCTCTTGGGAGTTAACATTTCGCAAGATAATCCTACTGAGCTGAACATTGGTTCTACCCATCGCGCGAACTTTTGGAGCAACCCTTTTCCTTCCTCAAAGATTGCAAAAGAGGCATCCGATAAATATTCAGAAACTTTCCATGGCGTCAACTATCAGAGTGGGGATTTATTTACTTACAACCATCAACACATTATGTTACCATATTTGCCGTTTTTCTCTAAATGTCGGGAATTTGATTCACACATACCATTCTGGGCTCTTGTGGAAGATGACACGCGTTGCCAGCTACCAAAGCCAAGTCATCATCAAGGCGAAGATTGGTGGAGAAGAGATATTCCACCACTTCCTCATCAAGATGATGTTGTTTCAGTTGGTCCCTTTGACTTTGGTACGTTCTATCCGATATCTGATTGGTGCGAAAGACGACTTTATTGCGAATATGAAGAGAATTTAAGTGAACCCGATGTCAATATACGTTGGTTCGAGGCAAACACTGGCACATCCTTGTTTTCAATAATTCGAGACCCTCTTTCATATTTTGAATATACGGGGAGAAGCAAAACGGTCGTAAGCAAAAGTGATGGAGGCGGCCAAAAATGGATTCAGAGCGTCTCATCACCAGATACTTTCATACCAGTCAGAGTCGATCGCACTTCTGCTGATAAATATGATGGAAAATGTACAGAGCTTTGTTTTCCAAGACAAATGATATTGCGTATCTCATTTTATCAACGCAATAGATTTACAAAACGAATCATAGATGCAGTGTTAGAGTACCAGAAATTTGACAAAAACCCCGAAAACCGTGAATATGAGGTAGACGTTCAATTTTATCCTTTAGATTATCGAGAATTGATCATTAAATTTGCTTTCGGACGAGAATTGTTCTTGCTCCTATTCATTTTGATTGGTGTTTTTACTGTCTTCGCTGCAATGTGTTTTTGGTGCATAATCCGCCTTACTACAAAGTTGGAAAGTCCTCCACGCCTAAAGCTTTCAGCAAGGCTTTGGTTAAGTTTTCCCCAAGCATTGTATGGATTTATCTTGGCGATCATTCCAATAATTGTACTGACATCGTCAGTTACTTATCTATTGAAGGGTAAATCCCTGACTGCTGCATTTGAAAGCATCGGCGACGCATCAAACACGTTTAAGAATATTCGTCGTCATTATATGGACGTGAAGATTGATCCGAGTTTGGCTTTTGAGACATTGCAAGGGAGAATGGGCGTGTCTTTCATTATAATTGCCTTTTGCAGTTTGATTGAAAGTACAAATTTATTTGTACCAGAAAGAAATATAAAATCAAGAAGAGAAAGTACCAATTTTCGAATCCAATTGACTTCAAATTGGGCTCCCCTTCTTTGGAAGCGCAGTAGCCTTATTTATGTCAGTGTCACCATGGCTTTGTTTTTAACAACCATAGTAGAGTGGTCGTATTGGCGAAATTTCGGATACTATATATGGGAAGCAATTATTGCGTTAAAATTTGTCAATATAATCGCTTCGTATATAGTAGAAAAGCAGTTGAATGAGACTTTGCTATGTGTACCTATCATGACTTCGATGTCAATGATTCAAACTCTTGTCACGCTTTCAGCAAATGATTTCATGGACTTTTTATTGTCATACATTGTCGAACTCGGCTTCTTGATATTAGAGAGGATGTATACAGATCCGAGCCAGGTGATCATTATAGAGAAAATTGCTATTATTTGGAAGCAATGCTCCTTTTATTTCCAATGTATGTGGCAAGAATGGAATAAAAAGATTGGTATTAGCAAATTGAATCATACATTGAACATCGGTAGCAAAGGAACGGAAATAAATGAGATCCTTCCTGAAAAGTCAGAAACAGTAGAACCAATCCTTGACAGCTACGGAAGCTATTGTTGTGATACGATGTCATTACTATACACCCCATATGTTATAATCCTGTTGATGGCGTTTCGCAATGAAATAGGTATATCTTCAATCTATGGAATCAAAGAACAAGATATGGAGTACTACCTACTTTTTGCCCTTGTGATCATTCCGTTCCAAATAATAGCAGACGTTCTTATCCATGGTTCGCAAGAACTTTTCCACGGTTGGAAGCTCTATGATTATATGATGTATTCACGTTATAGATTTGTCCACCGTGAACTCAAATGGAAAGGTATGGAAGATACGCTTGACGAATGCATCGACGAAAATTTACGAAGTATAGATCAGATGTGCTTTAGCAGTCAATTCTATATGGTTCTAACTCTTCACGTTAACGGTCTTCTGTACTTAGTACTTGGAGTTCAAATGATGATCAGATCCAACTACAACCCCTTTGGAGATCCATTGTTGATCATACTTGTTTTGTATATCGGATTGAGCACGATTATCGTGAAAAGATGTTCAATTTTTCTTGGAAGTTGTTGTAATATATGGCGAACAAGGCATGAAAATACGGCATGGCATTCTAGGCTCATGAGTGACAGCACAGCTTTCAATAATGTGTCGACAGAAATAAACGCGTTAAGCCACGACGAATACACAATGGACCAGAAAATAACATCAGATACCTTTCGGCACAAATTTCTGAGTCATAATCGATCATGGTTGGTTGAACAATTACCTACGTTACTTTCGCCTCGTACTTTGAGTAGAGGGAGGCCTCACTTAATTGGACAGCTGACGAAGATTTTAAATAAACTTAACCAAGAAATCAGCAGTGATAGTTCAACAGATGACGCTGCTGTAACCAACAACTTCAAGTCTTTAATAAGACTTAGTGCTCCAACTAGGCGCTTACTGAAATGGTGGCTTCGTAAGGCACAGCATCGCTTAAAGATGCGAGAAGTAGTACAACCACAACTTCTTCGAGCAAGAGGAAGTTTTTGTGAACAATGTCTAAGTCAGAAGAATCTTCTGGTGGAACCTTGCATAGTTATCGAAGAAATGTGAGTTCAATTTGATTTCGTTACACTTAAACATTTTATCTCACTGTCTATTGGAAAAGGTATGATCGTTTCCAAAAGGCGTTTCCTGCGACCAATTTTAATCAAGTAAAATGGAAACATTACTGGCAAAAGCACCAAAAGTATCGAACTCTCTGTCTTGACTGCAAATCACGTGAAAAGGAAGAAGAAAACAAAGATAGGATTGATAAATCTTTCGCAAATCTCAGAGGGATAGAGGCAGACAGAAGTAGTGATTGGGGCGCGATATATCTTAATTTAGACAGTGAAGAAATGATAAGATACTGGTACACTTCTGCTAAAACTTCGTTGTACGGTAAAAATGGCAGAGCTAGAAATAAAACGGAAATAGATATTTCAGACGACGAAGAAGATGATTCTATACGCTTAAAGTGGTCTCGGTCGACCGCACCGATTGATGGGCATTCCAAGGATATTGCAGTTTCATGGTTGAGGACAGCGCGTGCTCAACTACAACGAGATTGTCACTGGCCTAATGAAGTCAAAAGAAGAACTCGTCGGTCTTATTTGCAATCCATAAGAGCAAGTCTAGATAGTACTATCGAGAAAGTCACTTCATGATGAACTATGAAACAAGGGGCACTTTCGTTTTGGACCAAGACAGATTGAATCGCGTTACGAGGGACAGATTCATTCGCCGATTGAGAAGAGTAAAGGACTCTGGAGTATTTGAATAATACACGCTAATATGTGCTCGTAAGGAATCGGATACACCTCGTAAGGTTCTTGAGGATGGAGTCTGACGCACACCCAAATTGCAGTCCTTATCGCAACTGACAACCTTAAAGGTAATTCTAAGGGAAACCGAAACATAACCTTACTTTCGGGTAAGCGAAATGTCAATGACCCCTAACATTTTCTTAATTCAATTTTTCTTTTAACCGTTCCAAAACTGAATGGGAATGAGAACACAAATACCACCCGTACGCGTATGCAACATAGTCAATGAATGAACGAACAAAATGATGTTTTTGTGTATGCCGTTGTCACAGCTCTATTCCGTTGTCTTATCGATGTGGAATAAAAAATTGGATTCGGTTTCAATTTGTATACGAGTACACGAGTACATATACCATTATAAGTATACGAGTAAATGTAACATAATAACCACCCTTCTATCCCACAGGAAGGTTGTTTCTGCTCTGAGAACGAGTACTCTCAAATAAGAGAATATCTTTATCTCTAAGAATAGACTCCGTTCTCTATTGTCATAACTGACGTCAATGTAATGGGGAAAGTGACTAAAATCCAACATCATTGGAGTACGTACGTATCAGTGTACTCTATAGAGAGTGTTGTAGTACAAAAAATTGCTCAACAAGTATTAATAGGTTGTATGGCGATAAGGACTCAGACTGAACTAATGATACGTCGGGAACAATTTATACGAAGGACAAAAGAAGCTGCAACTCAGGCAGCATGCGCTGGAAATAGCAGAGGGTACCATTCAGAATATGGATACTCATGGTTCAATAACAGGGAAAACGATGACGCGTATTATAT
>Ga0209092_10001882_pt1 | contig 19830 bp, 17 predicted proteins | sample FraStrMetagenome_FD_187446 | JGI IMG/M metagenome (GOLD analysis project Ga0209092, IMG submission 187446) | Marine eukaryotic phytoplankton communities from Arctic Ocean - Fram Strait ARC3M Metagenome (SPAdes) (version 2) | ecosystem: Environmental > Aquatic > Marine > Oceanic | place: Fram...
ATCTTTTGCTACCCCGTAACCACTTACCCGTTAAGGGACATAGTAATTTGGTGAGGGATAGACGAACTGGCGTTATACTAAATACAAACAAGGCTGAGATAGAAACGTCAAAAAAACTAAAACTAGTGCAACAAAAAAAAGAGCAAACCATCATACATCTGACCAATGAAGTAGACCAATTGAGAGATGACGTTAAACAAATAAAAGAATTGCTTTTTCTTTTAGTAGAGGATAAACATGAGTAATATACAGACAGTAAATCTTGCAGATAATATCAATACAGCATTCGACAAGATAAATGAAAATTTTGTTGAGTTGGATTTGGACATAATGACAGCGGCCGAAGTTCGATCTATTATCGAAGGTGCTGACCTAGATCTGGGCGGAAACAAAGTCTTATTTGGTAATGTTTATTCTACTGAAGGAGACTTACCTTCTGCGTCTACCTATCATGGTATGTTTGCTCACGTACACGCAACAGGTGCTGCATATTTCGCACACGCGGGCAATTGGGTAAAACTAGCAAACCATGCGGATATCGGATCAGGTGGTGGAGGTTCAACGAGTTTACTTGGACTAACTGATGTTGGTTCTGATGGAACTGCCGGTCAAGTATTAACCACAGACGGTTACGGTGCATTTACGTTTACGACAGTAGCTAGTGTAAGCAATGGTGTAGATGGAGTAGATGGATCTAACTACGCACAAGTATTTGCTTATAAAAGAGTTGCAAGTAGCACAACATTAGGCGCTTCAGATGCACCTGTTGGTGGTTCGTTTGACTTCTCTTTAGGTATATATCTGTCACCCGATGAAGAACAAGTTACCGCCTCGGTAGATGCTGGGTGGGAAAGTACTCCACCGTCTCGTACTGATGTACTTCCCCAGTTGTATGTGGTAACAGGTATTGCAAGTGATGCGGATCTTACTGCACCCGATACCGTTGATGACTCAATCACATGGGGAGATCCTCGTCAAACAACTTCAGGTACGGATGGTCAAGACGGAACATCAACATACCTAGCAGTTGCATACCGCCGAGTGGCAGATGTTGCAGACTCAAACAATGAATTGACCGTACCTGATGCACCACTTGGTGGTGGTATTGATTTCGGTGCGTCTACCCCAGCTGGAGTATATCAAGGATTCCCAATTTCGGATGTTTCGAACAATCAGTGGTACTCAACTCCACCAGCGGGCACTGATACTCTATGGCAATCATTTCACTTATTCAGTCAGTTTGGTAATACTGGAGAAGATTGGGCAACAACCGATAGGACATCTTCGGGCCCTCAGATTCTATGGTCAACACCTAGTGTCCAATCTACCACTCCAGTATCGACTTTTTTCAAGTCTTTATATGCTAGATCAGACCTAGACCTAACCCAACCAGCATATGTTTTAAACGACCCAGCAAACAATGCAAGCAACGGTGCGGTTTATAACTTTACGACGAATAGCTTCACAAGTCTACCTTCGCACAACGGCATAAGCTGGACAGAAGAGATGCCACCATTATTCGACGGTAGTGGGAACAGTAATGGGTCATTGTGGGAAATCAGCACAGTAGCAACTCTTCGTGGTGCAATCGGTACAGACAATACACTATCATTCACTTCACCAACCCTTATTCTTAATGTTGCGGTTGATGGTATCGATGGATATCAAGTCACACAGGTGAATGCATACCGTCGTGCTGCTAGTTGGAATGTGTCGACTCCGGTGACAGGTGGATCATTTAACTTCTCAACTAAGGCATTTACTACACCTACTGATTGGTCTAAAACAGTACCAACAGGTACTGCTCAATTATATGTCATTACGGGTGTTGCGTCAACTCGACCAGACAACTATCCGACGACAACTACACCCCTGACAATAGACAGTGATATCGAATGGGATCTTCCGGCAGCGACTCAGTCAGGTGGTAATGGTGCACCTGGCCGGTCTACTGCGCTTGTTGTTGCGGTGACTAGAACACCAAGTGCTAGTGCGCCAAACACTCCTACAGGTGGTAGTGTTAATTTCACAGGTGGTATATCTAAGACGATGCCTACTGCAAGTGATCATACATGGTACGACGATGTAGGTCTTATGGACGCTGCCTCATATAATGTCGGTGGTACAATATGGGCATCCGAAGCAACTTTCTCTATCAGTGGTGATGTGGGTACAGATAATACTGCAACATGGTCTGCCCCTTATTTAGATCACAACAATGGTGCAGATGGATTCTCAACATTTCAGGTACAGATCTTTAAGAGAGCCTCTTCTACTGCAACGGTATCAAGCATTACAGGAACTCTACCTACAAACAATGACTCAAATGTTTACTATGATTTTGATAACGATGGAATGTCTGGACTACCTTCTGATTGGTCAGAAACTCCACAAGAAAATCGTACATTGGGTAATGCACTATGGATGAGTCGTGCGGTAGCTACAGTTCAGGGTGACTTACAAGGAACAGACAGCAGTCTAACATGGACAAGTCCAGTTATCTACTCTGTCGATGGTGATGCAGGAACTCCAGATTTTGACGATATGCCTAGAGAATCTCGTGGGTATGTGTACTACTACACCACTGTAGTGACAGAACAAACTACCTTAGCGGCAACCCTACAACCTTCGTACAATGCAACACTAGGATTTTCTTGGGACGATACTGATGGTGGTTCTGTCACAGGATTGAATACTAACTGGGGAATGAACCCTACAGTAGATACTAACTTAACAGGAACCTTATGGGCTGCACGGTACTTTGCAGAAAAAAGTGATGCCGGAGTAACAACAGTAGCAGTCAGTCAAGCGTTCCGTAGTTACAACTTTAATGGATTGGTTACCTTCACAAACTTGAATGGCGAATTAGGAGATGCAAGCTCATCCTTAATTACGACTATTGATGGTGGTCTTGTAAAAACCGGAACTATAAATGCTAATTTAGTAGAAATTACATATGACGGTAGCACTTCTACCGGAGGTATAAATATAAAGTCTTCTACCACTGGTGCACGTACTGAACTTACAGACGATGTTATTAAGGTCTTTGATGCATCTGGTCAATTACGTGTGCAGTTAGGAAACTTAACTGCATAACATTAGTTAACGAGATTAATATATGAGCACTTATGATGTAACCGTTATTACCAACTCCGAGGGCCCGAACTATATCTCGTGGTCGGGTAATGGAGGCGCCTCTTCAAATACTGCATATGAATTATTTCCTGGCGATGTAGTCAATTTCAAACAAGTTGGTGTCGGAACTACAGTTATATCAAGTTTCAAATCAGGTTTCTGGACAAATACTTCTAATATAACTTTGACTACTAGTAATCAGTCAAAGACGGTTTCTTCTGGAACTTTATTGGATATAGATGGACTAGTAGTTTCGTACAGTGGGTATACCCTAACAAGATACTTTAAAATGGGCGGTGCGCTGCCTGATTTAACAATTGATGATATCGATGATATCCTTATCTCTAATGGTAGCACTAGTCATAATGTTACTATAGCTAATGCGACAAATACCACTACCTATGAAATAAGAACCGGATCATCTACAGGTACAGTAGTTGCTACTGCTCCAAGTAGTTCTCCTAATGGAACTCTTACCGTAAACAATGTCCCGGCCGCAGGAAATTCAAGAACCTATTTTGTTACTGGTCGTCGATCTGTGGCAAACGGAGGAAGTAATACTATATCACTTATCACCGCTTACGGTGTTACACAAGAAAGTCCAGGCTCTAGTGTAGGAGACGGGGGATCATCTGCATATGGTCTTCAAGTATTGGATGACGCTGGGGATATCGTATTAGAAGTATCAGATAGAGTTATAGCATTTTCTGACTATGTTACAGGAACACTTTCGTCTACAAGGTTATCAGAAACCATAACTCTAGCTAAAGAAGGAACGACTGTAATAGATATGGCACCTGCTTCAGTAGTTATAGTTAACGGCGTTGCACAAAGGCAACATATATTGTACACCACTATATCAGGTACTACTTTGACAGTTGAAAGAAGCAGTACTTCGGCAAGTCTATCTGGTACTGTGGCTGATGGTGAGAGTACTTCATATAAATTTTTAATCGTTTACGACCCTGAGGCTGTTTGATATGACTTATGGAATGAAAATATACAGTGGCAACGGAGCACTCCAGTTAGATAGTAATGATCCTACTCATCTGATATATCAAAAACATACGAGTGGTACTAGTAGTGCGATTACAGATGCCGCTGCGCCAGAGTATGGGTCAACCGCAATAACCGTATCTGGATTCACGCTCGGAGAAGATTTGATATTTATTCAACCAACTGGTTCTGCTGTTGTAAAAGCTTACGTACGGCCCGGTGGTTCAGGTTTTACAATTTACTCTAATGTTAATACTAGTTTTTATTATCATGTTTTTAAGAAGGTAACTTCTTTATCAGACCCATCTACACAGTATGGATTAGTACTGAAAGATGCTTCTGACAATGTAATCTTTAACCCCGAAAGAATAGCAGCACGTGTTAAAGGAAGAATCACCGGAACGGGCGGTGTATCATTGTCTGGGAAAAGTCTGTATGCTTTAGGGACTTTTAAATTTAGTGCTGTTACCGCGGCACTGTCTCCTAGAAGAGGAAAAATATATGGATGGGTTCATACGTGGAATTCCGCTAGAGATCAAGTAACATTTTCTTCAGCCAAAGTATCCGGATTAGGATATTCCGCAACTGATGAAGCAGACATGGACGATGCATTTTATTTCGACAACTCTTTAACATCCACTCTTATAATAGAAGCACCTGACCCTATATAATTAAAATGAATACTTGTTATTCTTCAAAGGATAGTGTATAATAACGTATGTTGTAGAGACTATAAATACATTTGGAGAATCTGCTTAAAATGTGCATAAACTTCGGTTATGCACATTTTTTTTATTATAAATATAATACGTTACTAAACTAAAATTCAATCATATCTAAAGAGAGACGATATTGTGTCAGCATCTAGTATACCCTTAAAAATTAAAAATGCTAATGGTGACCTACAGGAACTTACTCCAGCAGAAGAAAATTATCTTGCTGTTAAAGTAGGTGAAGCATTATCACTGGCCACTGCCGGTGATATCGGTGACATCAGTCTAACCAATGGTACAAACATCGGTTCGTTTGTAGATACATATTACAACGAACCATCGGGCACACACCCGATGTCTGCCATCACTGGCACTAGTGTGACTACGACCTTGAAACAGGTTGTTGGTACCGCGAGTGAATCCGGTTCTGATTTCGTCCGTCCTGTCGGTTATTATGCAACTGGATCAAATCCAGGCTTCTACGAAATGGTAGACGCGGATTTGGACAACCTAACCAACCGTGCACTAAAGAACATCGAAACTTTAGGCCTCCAAGGCGCCTTCGAACTTTCTTCCACATCGCCAGGCGGTGATTGGACAAAACATATCGATACCGTATTCTCCGATACTCGTGGAGACGGTACATCAATAAATTACCATATCTGGAAGAAAACTTCGTTATCAACACCACCAGCTGGTGTGACGACTACTCGTCCAGTTGCAACTGACTATGATGGTAATTCGTCATTTAGCGGTTTCAAAGAAATGTCAGACGCGGAGATCATGTACACTCTTGGTCAACGTGCTAAATCACTTCGATCAACAGCAGGTGCGATTGGATCATACCAGTTGCGTTCTTCTGCACAAGGCGCTCCAACATCAGTAGGAACTTGGGCTGCACGTGGTTCTGCCTTGAATACTCAACGTTCGATTGTCGACACTGACTATACTCGTACACGCAATTCCGCTTATACACGAGAAAGCACTGGGGATTATTCAGGTACTTACTCAGGCATTTATACAAATACCTTTACCGGAAACTCTGAAGTTACCTTTACGGGTTACTATACTAGTGGTTTTGTGGGTAACTTTGTAGGTAACTATGCTCGTGTTTCTGTAAATAATTCTACACGCACACGTTACTCTTCATATGCGGCAGATTATGCAGCCGACTATATCAGTATTTTTGCAGGAACCTACACAGGTAATTCCAGTAGTGACTTCTCAGCCAGTTATGTTCGTTCATTTGTGGGTGACTTCACCGGAAACTACAGTGGAACTTATACCGGAACATACGTAAAGTACAACGAACCAATGAATAACTGGTATTCGAGGCAGATAGTATACTCTGCTGGATACTCAAGAACTTCAACTAGAACCTCTGCACAGGCAGTTCCGGCTACTGGATACTATTCACGTGTACGTGCTGGTCACTGGTCTCAGTACGTCCGGTCAGCTTTCTATACTAGAACATCCACACGTGCTGTAGCGTATACCTCAACCGGACAGCCACACCGTTACTCAAGTTTTTACTATACTGGTAACCGTGGAACTGCGTTGTATTACTCTAGGCAATGGAGCTTTACCGGAAACTACTCACGAACCGATTTTGACTATTATTTCTATGCCGGTAACTTTACAGGTACTTACGTAAGGTCTAGATCCGGTGGGTGGCTTAGTTACATGCGTACTACGTACTACACTGCTTACTACGTTGGAAACTACACTGGAACGTATGCTATAAACAGTACGGTCACTCGCAATTCTTCATATTCACGACTCCGAACATCAACCTATAGTGGTGATTATGTTGGCCAATACGCTGGAATATTTACTGGTAACTACACTGGAAACTACTCAAGGGAATATGTTGTCGCTTTCACTGGTAACTATACTGGCGAATATACTCGAACTTCTGAACGTACACGTGTATCTTCCTATGTACTAGAAAGAGTTTCCACATATACTCGTGCCCGTGCATCAACATATACTGGTACTTACACTGGTACCTACTCGCGTGACTTTACAGGTAATTACTCACGTTCCTACCTAGGTAACTATGTTGGCGCAACTCTTAGTGACTCTCTAAACAGTACAACAAATACATATACCTTATACGTACGGGTTGCTTAATCGCTCGTACTGTGGTATAATGAGATAAAACGGTGGGTCAGATAAATGACCCACTTATCTCAATACTATATACATTATAATTGAATTGAATTGAACTCTCTGGAGATAATTAATGAGTCGTAAGCAATGGATGGACAATGCCTTTTGGGAAAACGAAGACAAGAAAAAACTAAACTGTATTCTGGAACTTGAAGATGATGTGGGTCGTGTAACAAGTCAGCAAATGTTGTTACACCGCCATGATAAAGACGGTAGTGAGAACGAATTATTCAATGAAGTGATTAATGATATCGGTGAAGAAATAATTGATAAGTCGACCGAAGATCGTGTCGTTCGTAAGAAGGCAGAAGTTGAAGAAGAAAGTATTCGTGACGAGGAACATAACAAAGCACGTAAACTTGAGAAGTTGTTCAATTATAAGATGGAAGCTTTCGAAGTCGAAGACATTAAGAATTGTAAGAACCGTAAGTTAAAGGCAAAATTGCGTCGAGCGAAGTCAAAGATTGAAGTGGATTTATACTCAATCATGATTCTCCAAGACCAACTAGAGGCCGAGACTAATGGAAAAGACTAAAGGATTTATAATTGTTTCGTCCAAGAAACGAAACTTTTATTTATACTCAATCAATCTCGCAGAGTCTCTTCGGGACTATTATGAACCAGAAGACGAATGTAAGATTTGTTTGGTGACAGAAGAAAGATTTCTTGATGACCGTGGTAGAGATGTTGCAGATGATATTCTGTTTTGTGACGACCACTATCGCGCTAAGTTATGGGGGATGGCAAAATCTCCGTATGACATAACAATGTATATTGATGCTGACATGGAATGTCAACACGAAGATATCATAAAAGTATGGGATGAGATGAAAGACCACGATGTGGTCTTCACTGCTTTGACAGATGACCGTGATTATATTTACGCAGAGAGAGACTTTGATACACCAGAAGGTAAATCTAAGTTTACGCTATGCGGTGCAGTATGCTTATATGATATGTCTAAACCAATCGTACGAGAGTTTATGGATGATTGGTGGGACTTAACCTACAGACAAATGAACGACACTTGGTGGCCCGAAGGTTATGCGGATAGTCTCAAGTCTTGGGATCAATTCTCCCTTTGGTGGTTAACCGAGAAAGAAGAAAAATATAAGGATCTTAAAGTCGGCATCTTTGATGATGACTTGAGATGGAATTACTATAATGCTCTCAATTGGGCACGAACAAAACCCGAAAATGGGCCGGTGATTTTACGTCACTTCTCAGCAGGTTTAAATAAGGATACTCCAATCGTATGACACAGGTAAACGACCAATATCTCAAACACGTCGAGGTTAATAACCCTGAACTGTTAGAGATTTTAAAAGAATATGCTAAATTACATACCATGGCAGGTTTCGAAGAAAATTGTCACCTAACTGCTGCCGAACATAAACGTCAACGTCCATACTATGTGGGCGAGAAACATATGGATGAAGTCGTTGGACAGGGTACTAAGCACGAAGGTTTCCCAGACGAACTAGTTGGATACAACTTCAAACTTTCTGAGAAATCGCATAAGATGTTTGCACCGGATGCAGATCCAGTTTTCAAACGTGATATGACTTATCACCTACGTGACCTAAACGATAAGATGATGAACTTCTTATCGGTAAAGCATAATGCTCTTGCAGCAGTATATCCGCCAGGTGGCTTCATCTCATGGCACAACAATGCAAATGCGCCAGGTTACAACCTAATCTTCTCTTATTCAGAAGACGGTTCTGGTTACTTCGACTACATTCATCCTGAAACTAAGGAAGTTATTCGTTGTCAAGATGAAGCTGGTAAGTGGACTTGTAAAGCAGCATACTTCGGACATTACGGTGAACCCGATAAAGTTATATATCATGCCGCTTCTACCGAAGACTGGCGTTGCACAGTATCTTATGTTTTTGATTATTCAGATGAGTCAGTTGACTTCCGCGAAATGGTCTTAGCAGATATTGAATCTGTAGAGTAAAATCTACTATACGTGTCTTGTTACAATAGATTTTATTCTACAGATTAGAGTAAAATCTATTATACGTGTCTTAAACTGTTATAAATATGATAGTTAAAGAAAATATTATCACCAGTCTAAGGTATTAATGTACATGGCAGCTTACGAAGATTTTACGATAGACCAAGGGTCTGACTTAGCCCTACAAATAGAGTTAGTTGAACCGGATGGTCATACTAAAGATTTAAATGGATATACTGTTAGTGCTAAGATGAAGAAGACTTTCAGAAGCACAGCTGCAGACACAATTGACTTCACAGCTATAGTTGCAGATCCTGCCGACAGCGGTGTTGTCACAATATCCCTTACTAATATTCAAACCGATGCCCTATCTACTCGTGGTAGATACGTCTATGACGTTGAAGTAAGCCACACAGCCTCTGGCGGCGAAACTATCGTAGAAAGAGTATTAGAGGGCAAAATTAAAGTCAACCCTTCGGTCACAAGGTAATACCCTTATGCCTATACGGATATCATCGACAGGCGCAGGCAACGACACGCAAGTCAAGAGAATTGTTAATGTTGGTACTGGCGGCACTAAAGTAAAAAGAATTACTGTAGGGAAACCTATTACCTCTGTGATTCAAAATATCGGTGCAAATATCAAGACGTTCGATGGTCTAGGAGATATTCCTAGTATCGAAGAGTTAAAACTTGGTGAGTTTGGGATTAACACTCAAGATGGTAAGGTCTATATAAAGAGAGAGTATGATGGAGGAATCCAATCAATCGTAGAGATTGGAACTGGAACCGACAATCTTTCTGCTACAACAACATTTAACTCGTACATTTATACTTCGGATGGTACACTAGAAATAGTAACAGGGGCAGATGACGTAGGTAATGTACTACAATACGACCCCGACTCAACTACCGCCTCAAGAATTCAAATATACCTTAACGGTGTCTTACTCCAGCCAGGAATAGACTATGTTGCAACTACTGGGGATAGTATATCCCTAACTCACATTGTAAGCGAAGAACAGGTTATTCAGGTCGCCGCTTACCATTCAACAGGAGTTTCTCTTGGTAATGACCTTATATTGGATGACCACTTTTCATTCACTGTAGGAACAAACGAAGAAACTCGATTCTACCATAACAGTGTCGATACTGTCATTAAACACATGGGTTTCAATGATAGTAAATTCAAAATACAATATCTTAATGATGATAGACTTGTACTGGATGACTCTGGCGGCCAACTTCTTGGTCACTATACCCTAAACGATGAAACTATAGTTACTCAATCTGAAATTGATTTAATTAACTCAAGGTTAGATTCTTTGGACAGTGATGTCCTAGAAATAAAAACTTTGTTACAACAACTATAAAAATTACTGCTAAGTCGAGTTCTATTTGTTTATAAATAGAATGGTATATTAACTACCGTATAGAACTATAGCAATATGATCAATAATAAATCTTTTAATCGGGTACTTGCAGAAAGTCTATTTAACTTAGCGAAATCTAAGAAACAAGAGGTGACTGCGACTCCCGGCCAAGAAACAATATTGTTTGACCTTATTGAAGGTACTTCATCATCGACCTCTGGTCGTTCAGTGATCCCAGAAGCACAATCGATCACTGCTCAGGGAGATACTGCACTATTCACGTTGAACGGGACACCGTCTCGTGATGATTTAATTGACGTATGGGTGAATGATGTTCTTCAGCATCCTGAAGAGATCTATGAAACCATCGACGACACTATACAGTTCTTTGAAATCCCTCCGCAAGGAACGGACATCTATATTAAATTTCGTTAGTATATTATTAAACGTTTAATTATATAACAAAAACCCAAAAACTAAAATCTAGGAGAATACCCTAATGGCATTTAGGCAGATTAAATCGCCCGCACTAGCGGATAAAGCGGTACTTAATACCAAACTGGACGAGAGTGCAGTACAAGGACAATCGACCCTTACAGGTATGGCTAACCCGGCCGATTGTTTCACACTTCTTTATGATGTCGGTACAGACTCATTAAAGAAGATTACAGCCGACGCTTTCTTCTCATCGTTCTCAACAGATGATTTGCAAGAAGGTGATAACCAATACTTTACACCTCTTCGTGCACAAACTGCCGTAGCAAGTGATATTGCAGCAGCAGTATTAGTAGAGTCTAACCGTGCATCAGCTGCGGAAACTCTAGTACAGGCTAACCTCACTGCTGAAGCATCAACACGTGCACAGGCAGACGTTACACTACAGTCTAACCTCACTGCTGAAGCAACTCGTGCTGGACTACGTGAAGATACAATTGAAGCGGCATCTCAGTCTGCGGATACTGCTCTTAATACACGTATTAATGACTTAATCAGCAACACTGATTCAGCTGCTCTAGACTCACTAACAGAAATTGTTGCTGCGTTCCAAGATGCGGATGGTGTACTAAGTGCTTCTGTAATTGCTAACTCATCTGCAATCACTACTGAACTAGCACGTGCACTTGCAGCAGAAACTGTAATTGCTGGTGATCTTTCTGTTGAGACTGCTCGTGCTACAGCTGCAGAAGTTGCAAACACTTCTCTATTAAGTGCAGAAGAAACTGCTCGAATTGCTGCTGACGCTGCATTATCTGGTCGTGTTACTGTAGAAGAACAAGCTACTGTATCTCTTCAAGCACAAGTTACTGCTGAAGTTTCACGTGCTGGAGCTGCAGAAGTTGCAAACGCAACTGCCGTCGCTGACGAAATCGTTCGTGCTACTGGTGCAGAAGCTGCAAACGCGCAGAGCATCACCGACGAAATCGCTGCACGTGCTGTTGCAGTCACACAAGCTCGTACTGATCTAGGTGGTGACATTGTTACTGCACAGAACGCTGCTCAGGCACACGCCGAAGCACAAGATGTATTGATGATTGGTGATGCAACTGTTGACGGTTCTGCAAGCAATACTATCTCTGACCGTATCGCAACTGCAAAATCAGAAGCTGCAACATTCACTACTGATGAAGTTTCTGCTGAAGAAACTGCTCGTATTGCCGCAGACGCTGGTCTACAGTCTGACATTGACGCTGAAATCGTTCGTGCTGGAGCTGCAGAAGCAGTTAACGCTACATCAATCACTACTGAAGTAGCTGCTCGTATCGCAGGCGATTCTGGTCTACAGTCACAAATCGACTTCATTACTTCTAACACAGATTCCGCTTCTTTAGAATCATTAACAGAAATCGTTGCTGCGTTCCAGTCTGCTGATAGCGACATGTCTGCTCTAATCGGTTCTAACTCTACTGCAATTGCTACTGAAAAGGGACGTGCAGAAGCTGCTGAAGCAGTCAATGCTGCCGCAGTCGTTACTGAAGCATCAACTCGTGGAACTGCTGATACTGGTTTACAAACTGCAATCACTACTGAAGAAACTGCTCGTATTGCTGCTGATGCCGCGACTCTTGCATCTGCAAAGTCTTACACAGACGCAGAAGCAGACTCACATCAAGCTGCTGCTGAAGGACACGCTGATGCACAAGATACTGCACTTATCGGTGACGCATCTGTAAATGGTACTGTTGGTAATACTGTTACTGCTCGTATCGCAACTGCAAAATCAGAAGCAACTGCATTCACTACTGCACAGGTTTCTGCTGAAGCAGCAACTCGTTTAGCTGCTGATGACGCATTGTCTCTACGTACTACTGTACTAGAAGGTGAAATGACTTCTGTTGAAGCTCTTGCTGCTCAGAACGAAATCGATCTACGCGCAGAAGAAGTTGTTCGTGCATCTGGTGATGCTGGACTACAGTCTGGGATTGACGCTGAAGAAGCTGCTCGAATTCTTGCTGACTCTGGTCTTCAATCACAAGTCACTGCTGAAGTTGCACGTGCACAAGGTGTTGAAGCAACTAACGCTGCTGCTGTTGTTACTGAAAAGACCCGTGCAGAAGGTGTTGAAGCTGGACTACGTGCAGATGTAAACACTAACACTACTGACATCTCTACTAATGCTGGTGCAATCAACGCAGAACGTGTTCGTGCTCTTGCTGCTGAACTAGTAAATGCTACAGCAATCACTACCGAGAATACTCGTGCAATCGCTGCTGAAGGTCTATTAACTACTAATCTAGCAACACTAGACACAACAGTAAGTAACATTCTTTTAGGTACTGATTCATCTTCACTAGATTCACTAGCAGAAATCGTTGCTGCGTTCGAAAGTGCAGATAATACTATAGATGGTATTATCACTGCTAACTCTGGTCGTTTAACAGTCAACGAAGCTGATATCGATGCGGTAGAAGTACGTGCAACTGCTGTCGAAGGACGTGCTACTGCTGTTGAAGGTCGTGCAACTGCACTTGAAACTGAACAGGGACTACAAGGTGGTCGTCTAACAGTTAACGAAGGTGACATCGATGACTTAGAAACTAAGTTAGGTACTGGTGTTTTCGATACTACTTCACAAATCATTACTGGTTCTATCAACGAACTTCACACTGAAACTTCTGCAAACACTGCTGGTCTTGCCGCTGCTGTTGCTCGTGCAGACGCTGACAGTGACGCACTTGCTGCACTAAGCACTGACGTTGACGCACTCGAAATTGCAATTGGAACATCTATTACTAGTGACATTGCTGCTTCTGCTGCTGACTACATCGCACGTGACGCAGTTGTTCTTGCATCTGCACAGACTTACGCAGAATCAGAAGCCGATGACGCAGAAGCTGCTGCTAAGACTTACGCAGACGGAATCGTTGCTGGTGAAGCAACTCTACGTGAGAACGCAGATACTGCTCTAACTGGTCAAATCACTACTGAAGCAACTGCACGTCAAAATGCTGATAACGCATTAGACTCACGTGTAACTGTTGTTGAAGGCGAGATGACTGCAACTCAACTTGCTGCTGGTGTAAATGCTGATGGAACATATGCTGTTCCAACAACTACTAACTACATCAATGCTTCTGCATCTTTAGCAGATGCTGACAAGAAGTTAGACACTGCAATCAAAACTGCTGATACCGCTCGTGTATCTGGTGATGCAAGCTTGCAAGCACAGATTACTGCTGAAGAAGTTGCTCGTACTGCTGGCGATTCAGACCTAACTGTTTCTCTAGCAACAGAAGTTGCTCGCGCAACTGCTGCTGAAGCTGCAAACGGTGTATTAATCACTGCAAACGCCGCTTCAATTGCTGCTGAATCATCTCGTGCACAAGGTGTTGAATCTTCACTACAGACTCAGGTAGATTTCATTACTGGTAACACTGACTCTGCTGCTTTAGATTCACTAACAGAAATCGTTGCTGCATTCCAAGCTGCGGATGGTACTCTAACTGGTGTAGTAAATCAGAACCAACTAGACATCGCAACTAACGCAGCTTCAGTCGTAACAGAAGCAACTACTCGTGCATCACAAGATGCTGCGGTACGTAGTGAATTCGCTGCTGCTGACACTGCATTACAGACTGCTGTAGACACTAAGGTTTCTAAGTCTGGCGATTCAATGACTGGTGATCTAGCAATGGGCGGAAACAAAGTTTCTGGTCTTGCTGATGGTACTGCTGATGCTGATGCTGTAAACAAAGGACAGTTAGTTTCTGACCTTGCTGCACAACACATCTCTACTAAGTCTACTACTGACCTAGCTGAAGGTTCTAACCAATACTTCACTCCTACTCGCGTACACGATGCAGTATCTGTCGTTGACGTTTCTGGTGAAGGAAAAGTATCCGAAACTGCTGGTGTATTCTCTATTGACACTGCTAAATCATTCCTCGAAATATCTGATGTAGCTGATACATCATATACTGGTAAGAATGGTTGGGTTGCTCGTGTTAAGACAGACCTTTCAGGTCTTGAACTTATAGACCCTACAGAACTAGCATTCAATGACGCAAAACGTCAGGTGATTTCTGGTGATGGCGCACAAACAATGTTCGCTTTAGACTTCTATACTGTAGAAGCTAACGCAATGGTATTTGTTGGTGGTGTTATTCAGGATCCATCGGTTCACTACACAATTGATGCTGCTAATCAGCAAATTACCTTCATGGCTGCTATCCCAGTTGGAACTCAAGCGGTAGTTATCGCTCAGTCTACTAACTCGGTTGGTGTACTAGATCCTAAGTCGGTCGGTCTTGAAACTCTTGCTGATAACATCAAAGTCTTCGAACAGGGTAATGACGTTATTGCCGGAACTTCTGCTACAGTAGTTTCTACATTCAACAAGACTGTTACTCGTTCTGCTAAGTACATAGTTACTGTAGAGAGCGGTGGTGAGTTCGAAACACGTGAGTGTCTAGTTATCCACAACGGTTCGAATGCTTACATCACTGAATATGGTATCATCTTCACAGGTTCTGATCTGTTAGGTGACACTGATGTTCAGGTTAACGGTTCAAGTGTTGAGTTAACATACACATCAGTATCTGCTGGTGCCGTAGTATCGGTATCTGCTACATACGTAGACGCATAATCTAAGCCATAAATCGGGGGTGGGGTTCCACCCCCTTTTAATTAATTCTTAAAGGAAATAAAAATGAGTTCCAACAAACAATTTAAGATACAGAATGGTGCGGAAATTACTGGTACGGTAGTAGTAGGCGAGCAACTAGTAATCGACTCTGACGGTAAAGTAGTACTACCAGCGATTAGCGATGCTGTCGCATCCGCTATCGCATCATCTTCAATCATAACCAACCTACAAAGTGAAGACGTATCAATTAGAAACTACGTGGACAATTCATTGTTTGGTAGTCTTACACTAACTGGATTGGCCGTTAACGGTGCATCTTTGGTTAGTGGTTCACCTGTCAAAGTATCAGGTAAAGAATCTATGTGGATTCCTGCTGGCGCTATGTACCCACAGACCACTAATGGTTGTTCTGATTTACAACAAGTAGAACTGACTGTTAACAACCCAGAGATCAAATGTCTGGACTTTGTTCCAAGCAGCCCATCATATGCACAGTTTACTGTCGCTCTCCCTAAGTCTTGGGATGAAGGAACTGTTACTTTCGAAACATACTTCACGGTCGGTGGTACTAATACTGGTGCAGTGGTTTGGGAAATATGTGCGTGTGGTGCCGGTGATGGCGATGCAATAGACCAAGCATTTGGTTCTGCTGTAACCTCTCCTGCTAAAACACACTCTGGTACTTCTAATGACGTTAATGTCACTAGCGAGTCTTCTCCGGTAACTGTCGCAGGCGCATCTACAGATTCACAGACTTGCTTCCGTTTAGGTCGAGACACAAGTAGTGCATCAGATACCCAATCAAGCGATGCCCATTTGTTAGGTATCAAGGTATTCTTTACCACTAACGCTTCAAACGACGCATAAGGAGTACTATCATGTCAATGTTTGGATATACCTCATTAGGTTTCGGTACCATCTCAGGTGGAGGTGTTAGTGCTTACAGCGGCACAATAGAACTTTCCTATGGCATTGTTGCAGGAGGCGGTGGCGCTGAAAGTAATAACAACACTGGTGGTGGCGGCGCTGGAGGAATGTTGGAAGGCACAGATATTACAAATACGTATGAAACTGGCATTGCATATCAAGTTACTATTGGCGCTGGAGGTCAAGGTGGTGGCAACTATCAAGTTTCTACTGGCTCCAATTCTACATTTGGGGCTTCGGGCGCTTTAATAACAACGTTTGGCGGTGGCGGCGGAAATCTATATAGTGGTCGGCCCGGAGGCTCCGGTGGCGGTGGTGGATATGGAGGCAGTGGGTATGGCGCAGCTGGAACATATGGGCAAGGATTTCCTGGCGGTGGCGGTTATGCTGGAGCCAGTTATCCCAGCGGCGGTGGCGGTGGAAAATCTCAAGGTGGACATCATGCTCAGACTGATGGAAAGGGTGGTGATGGCGGCCGCGGTAAAGTAATAGATGCAAATTTGGGTTCTAGTGCCTACTTTGCTGGCGGAGGTGGCGGTTCTTCTGGTAATTATATTATGAGCCACACAGTCGCAGGTAGGGGCGCTGGAGGACTTGGTGGCGGTGGTAAAGGTGGCGGTCGTTACAGCAATACCGCACCACAATCCGGTGCCGGAAATACAGGCGGCGGTGGCGGTGGCGGTGGATCGCGCTATGACCACTACGGTGGTTCTGGCGGCAGTGGAATAATAATTCTAAAGTATTTTAGCTTTGCAACAGCAATATTTTCAGCAGGAGTTACATCCACAACTAGGATTGTTGGAGACTATAAAGTTACCGAAATCACAGCAGCAGGCCCAACTGACACAATAACTTTTGGATAATAATTATGGCACATTACGCAGTATTAGATAATAACAACATAGTCACTCAGGTGTTTGTCGGTAAAGACGAAGGCGAAGGTGATATTAACTGGGAAGAGTATTACGGAGCAAAGCGCACTAGTTACAACACTAGAGGTGGTGTTCACTCTGAAGACGGCACTCCTTTTCGCAAGAACTACGCAGGGATTGGTTGTACTTACGACGAGGAAAGAGATGCTTTCATATCTCCTCAACCTTATGCTAGTTGGACGTTGAACGAAGATACTTGTTTATGGGAGTCACCTGTACCTTATCCTAGTGAGGGTATGTTCGAGTGGGATGAAGACAATCAAAAGTGGGCGGAAGTAGAAATACCTGAGGCCTCGTCTGAGACCCCTCAAACTGATCAGTAACTTGATTTAAAACATTCTTCCGAGCCATTTCACTTATATATGAGAGTACTAAATAAAATTCAAATAGCAGGGGTTTACTTAAAACTTCTTATTTTTAACAATTCTTAAAGGAAATAAAAATGAGTTCCAACAAACAATTTAAGATACAAAATGGAGTAGGTATTACTGGTACGGTAGAAGTAGGTGGTAACCTAGTAATTGACTCTGATGGTAGCGTAACAACTAACGAATTGTCCGTAAACGGTAATTCCGTGGTCACTGGTAGTTTAATCTCTAGCAAGAAGACCAATATCACTGCAACATCTATGACTATCGCAAAAGGTACTCACCTATATGTTAGTGCATCAGGACAAACAATCACGTTACCTGTTTCTCCTTCAATCGGAGATTCTGCACACATAACGGTCGGTGACTTCGCAGACACGGTTATATCAAGAAATGGAAGTAACATAATGGGTCTCGCAGAAGACTTCACTATGGATGCGGCTTGTCTCTCGATTAACTTCACATTTACTGACACATCAAAAGGATGGGCAATGTCATGAGCAATTTTTCAGATTTCGTAGGCGGTAGCGGCGGTACTGCAACAGACCTCCTCTCAGCAACTAAAGACTTTGTAAACAAACCCTTAAAGTTCACTGACGAAAATTCTTCGGAATGGTTAATGCAAGGAACTTTAATAACAGATGCTGCTAATGAGTACCCAGATGCTGCACCATTAATTGTAAAATATCAGACTCCTACAGACGGTAGAGTTTCACAAATATACCGTAGTCAGAACGACAGGTTTCACAGAAACGGTAATACTGTTTTGGGAGGATATCATAGGACAGACCAGTACCAACATTATTATTCTTACGGTACATTGAAAGCTGAAGACGGCGTAAGCGACGGTACTGGTAGCGACAGTCAGGGAGTTCCAGGCAGCTATGGTGGCGATTATAGATATTACGGTTGGAATTACATAGACGTACTAAATGCTCCGGCTGGTACCAACTCTGCGGCGAATGTTGGTTATAAAATGGGGATGTGTTTACGTTCATATCTTAGTACTACCTATGGATACGAGTTGTTATATAACGATCTGTGTATACATAACCTTCACGGATATCAATCGAACTCGACTTTTCCAGATGGCCGTTTGGATGGCGCTCCGAGATACACAGTGAGGTTAAAAGATGTCAACGGCGCCGATTTGTGGACGATGGCTAACAGTAACAGTCTTTACGCGCCAAAGGCTGACATGTGGTACGACCCTAGTGCGCATAAGTTATATGTCCATATGAGTGGGTTGTTACATGTCTTCGATTTTGGTGCGCGTGGCACTTGGCATGCGACAAGCCAATCGACAACTGGTGATATGGGTGGTTCGTCAATTAACGCTGTGAGCAGTACTCTTAACGCTTTCGGAACACCAGATACTTCGATACGATCTAACGCTACGCTATCCGCCATCACCAATGACTCATCGTTTGTATATACGACCTATAGCAAATTGATCGATGGGGTATCTTTCACTAATATCAGAAAACTTCCTATGGCTACAGTCACAGATTGGAGCACTGGTGTCGATATCCTAACCGATCATGTGACTTCGGGCACACTATGGAAAGATGATGTCAACGTGACTAATGCATTGAATCCAGTAAACACTAGTGTATATGGTCTAACTTACTTTGGTACCGAATCTGATGGTAATATAAAGCTTGTGGAGAGGTCTACTCAAGGTGGATTATACGAATTTAGTGTCATCGGTGCTCTAGGTTCCCCTACTAATGCGTATGGTACGACTCTGGGTGCAGCACGATCGTACTTGAGAATCAAATAAAATTTCTTAAAGGAGAAATAATATGTCAATTGAAAATGAATCTAAAAACTGGAGAGATGCAGAGCTTAAAGCTTCTGATTGGGTCTTTTCTGTAGGAGATCATCCTGAACGTGAAATGCTGCTTGAATATAGAGAAGCACTTCGCAACTGGCCGGCGACCGAAGATTTCCCACATGTTAGACCTATGCCTCAATCGCCTCTAGAAATACCGGAAGAGGGCCCTTTAGCTAGTCCATCGCCTGAAGAATTACTTTTGTGAGAATAAGAAATAACCGGCACTATTGTTAACTAATCAGTAACTTGATTTAAAAAAATCATTCCTCGACCCTTCTTGGGTCGGGGAATGTTATAAATAAATGTGTTCGCCAAGAACATATTACATATC